>OLRY01000179.1_pt1 | contig 90673 bp, 76 predicted proteins | sample 1672541 | NCBI WGS metagenome assembly OLRY01 (sample SAMEA3136697, study PRJEB25190) | human gut metagenome | biome: human gut; feature: human-associated habitat; material: faeces | place: Austria | collected 2013 | reverse complement strand
ATGGGTAATTCCTTACTGGCTGTAAGGGGTATTAACCATAAATACATTGTAGTAGTATAAGGAGAAAAAGCTATGTACAAAATAGATTTTCAGAAACCGGTACACGTTCATTTTATCGGGATCGGCGGCATCAGCATGAGCGGCCTGGCGGAAGTGCTGCTCGACCGCGGATTTCACGTTTCCGGTTCCGACCGCAGCGAATCTCAGCTGACCAGACGACTGGAAGAACAGGGCGCATCGATTTATTATGGACAGCGCGCTTCTAATATAAAAGAGGGAACCGATCTGGTGGTCTATACGGCTGCCATCCACCCGGACAACCCCGAATATAAGGCAGCTGCAGACGCCGGTATCCCAATGCTCACGCGCGCGGAGCTGCTTGGACAGCTTATGACAAATTACCGGCTGCCGATCGCCGTTTCCGGTACGCACGGCAAAACGACCACAACTTCCATGATCTCCCATCTGCTGCTCGCGGATGAGGATGATCCGACAATCTCCGTCGGGGGCATCCTGCCGGCAATAAATGGAAACATCCGTGTCGGCGCAGGGGATATCTTTCTGACAGAGGCATGCGAGTATACCAACAGCTTTCTTGATTTCTTCCCGAAGATCAGCATTATTCTGAACATCGACGCCGATCATCTCGATTTCTTTAAGGATCTCGACGATATCCGTCATTCCTTCCGGCGTTTTGCCGGACTGCTTCCGGCGGACGGCACGCTGATCATCAACCGCGCGATCCCGCGGGTGGAAGAGATCACCAAAGATCTGCCCTGCCGCGTGATCTATTACGGTCTTGAGGCAGGCTGCGGCTACTCCGCGACAAATATTACCTATAACGAGCTTGCCTGCGCGTCCTTCGACCTCACAAGGGATGGTGAAACGCTCGGTCACTACGAGCTGCGCGTGCCGGGCATCCACAATGTGGATAACGCCGTCGCCGCGCTCGCGCTCGCCGATCTTCTTCATATTCCGCGCGAGACGGCGCAGAAGGGGCTTTGGGATTTCGCGGGTACAGACCGCCGCTTCCAGTACAAGGGAAAAGTGGGCGGCGTGACCATTGTGGACGACTACGCACACCATCCCACGGAAATCACCGCTACCCTAACGGCTGCCAAAAACTGTCCGCACGGGACGCTCTGGTGCGTGTTCCAGCCGCATACATACACGCGCACGAAGGCGCTGATGGACGATTTCGCGAAAGCGCTCTCCCTGGCGGACAAGGTCGTGCTCGCAGACATCTATGCCGCCCGCGAGACTGACAATCTTGGCATCAGCTCCGATACGCTGCGCGAAAAAATCGAGGCGCTCGGTACCGAAGCGCATTATTTTCCATCCTTCGACGAGATCGAAACATTTTTGCTGGAAAAATGTGTACACGGCGATTTGTTGATAACCATGGGTGCCGGAGATGTCGTTAAAATCGGGGAAAAGCTTCTTGGCGAATAACTTATCCACATTATCCACACGCTTATGCACAAAATTGCGCAAATCGGCGTGTGGAATTTTTTGTGCAAATCATTGTCGACATAACTCCGGACGCATAATGTCTTATAATTCGACAAACCTTGATTTTTCCACAATATTTTTGGTTGCGTTAAAAACAGGAGCTTTTCTTTTGTCCACATTATCCACATTATCCACACGGATTTCCACAAAAATGTCCGGTATAAGTCGTTGTTTTCTTTTTAAAAAAGCTATGATATACTGCTAATGGACGCAGTGTGCGCGTCCCACTTCTTATAAAAAACATACCGCAACGGCTTCGCGAATCTGCGAAGAAAGTACGTTAGCGGCAAAATGCGGCAGGTGAACAAATTGATCTTACATAAATACCATTCCGGCGACTATACGCTGGTTCACAATCGTTTTTTTGATGAATATATGCCCTCGGCAAATGGGGAGTTCGTAAAGATTTATCTTTATCTGCTCCGCAGCAGCGATACGGATCGCGAGCTTTCCCTTTCTGTGATCGCGGATATCTTCAACCACACGGAAAGCGATGTAAAACGTGCCCTCACATACTGGGAAAAGAAAAAGCTTCTGCAGATCAGCTATACCCCGGACGGGGAATTGGAAAGCATCACACTGACAGACGGCGTTTCCTTTCCGGATCCTCAAAAGACTGCGGACTATGCCCGCTCTGCGCAGCGCACGCAGGAGAGCGTCCCTTCTTACGCAGAGGAGACCGCGGTCGTTTCCGATGCCGGGAACCGTCTGGACAGCTATGCTTCGCACGCAGCAGATTTCCCGCTGCGCAGCGATTCCGAGCCAAAACGGATCTCTATATCGGCGGACCGGAAAAAAGAGCTTGCCGCGCAGGAGGATATCCAGCAGCTCATGTATATCGCACAGCAATACCTCGGTAAAAAGCTTAGCAGCACAGAGGTCACCAATATCTTATACTTTTACGACGAGCTGCATTTTTCCGTGGATCTGATCGAGTATCTGATCGAATACTGTGTTTCCAAAGGGAAACGCAGCATCAGCTACATCCGTGCCGTCGCGCTGGAATGGGCTTCCAAACAGATCTCCACCGTCGCGGATGCAAAAAAGGATACAAACCTTTACAGCAAGGACTACTACGCTGTCATGAATGCTTTTGGCATCAAGGACCGCGGTCCGGCACAGGCGGAAGCCGAGATGATGGCACGCTGGTTCACACAGTACCACTTCTCACTGGAGGTTGTGCTGGAGGCGTGCCGCCGCACCATTAACCGCACGCATGCGCCAAATTTCCAGTATGCGGACAAGATCCTGGCAAGCTGGAAGGAGGCGGGCATCGCCCGTCTGAGCGATATCGCCGCCCTGGACCGTCCGGCGCCTGCCGCGGCGCCCGCACAGAAGTCTCAGCCCGGGCGAAAAAACGCTTCCGCAAACAGATTTAACAATTTCCCGCAGCGCGATTACGATTTTGAACAGCTTGAGCAGCAGCTTCTTGACTGCTGAGGAGGAGAAACGTGGCACTGAATAATTCACAATACGATGCAATTATGCGTGATTACTACCGCCGTCAGGCAATGCACCGCCGCCAGATGGAGGAACGCGTTCGTGAGGTGCGTGAAAAACTGCCGCGCATCAAAGAAATTGACGATGAGATCGCCTCGGCAAGCGTGCAGTGCGCCCGGGAGCTTTTATCCGGGAACGACGCTGCCCTTTCCGTTTTGAAGGAACGGATCGCCGTTCTCGGCGCAGAGCGGGAGCAGGTGCTTCTTGCCGGCGGCTTCCCCGCCAATTATCTTGAAATGACATACGATTGTCCGGACTGCCGCGACCTCGGCTATGTCGACGGTCAGAAATGCCGCTGCTTCCAGAAGGCAGAGATCGATCTTCTGTACACGCAGTCAAATCTTCGCGGCGTTCTGGATGTGGAAAATTTTGATAACTTTTCCTTCGATTATTACTCTGCCGAGCTGAAGGAAGAGCTCAGCGGTGTTTCCTCACTGGAGCGAATGCAGAAGGTTCACGCCGTCTGCCGTCAGTTTGTCCGGGATTTCGACACTGCGAACGCAAACCTGTTCTTCTACGGAGACACCGGGACCGGAAAAACCTTCCTCTCCCACTGTATTGCCAAAGAGCTTCTGGACACGACGCATTCGGTGGTCTATTTTTCGGCGCAGGAGCTTTTCGAGATGATCGCACAGAAGCGCTTTGGAAAAACGGAGGACGCGCAGGTGGCTCTGGATGCCATCTATAGCTGCGACCTGCTGATCATCGACGACCTCGGCACCGAGATCACAAATACCTTTGTGAATTCCGAGCTGTTTCTCTGTATTAACGAACGGCTCACAGCGCAAAAATCCACCATTATCTCCACCAATCTCTCGCTGAAAGCATTTAAGGATACCTACTCGGAGCGCATCTTTTCGCGCATCTCAACAAGCTATACCATGCTGAAGCTGTTTGGGAAGGACATCCGCCTTTTAAAGAAGATGGAACAGATCTCACAAAAGAAAAAAAGCCTTGAATAAATAAACTTTTATGTTATGATGTTAGTGAAAAAACCTACGGAGGAACAATCATGCAGACAGAAGAACGCAATTTGAACACCATCCCGGTCGGACCGCTCGCACTGATCCCGCTTGCAAGCTGCAGGGAGCTTGGCGAGAAAATCGACCAGTACCTGGTGAACTGGCGCAAAGAGCGCGACCACGAACACAAAGAAACCATTGCTTTTCGCGAATATGAAAAAGACAGCTACCTTGTAAATGCAAAGGTCCCCCGTTTCGGTTCCGGTGAGGCAAAGGGCACGATCAACGACTCGGTGCGCGGCAATGACCTCTATATCCTGGTCGACGTCTGCAATTACAGTCTCACCTACTCTCTTGCCGGACGCACGAATCATATGTCGCCGGACGATCACTTTCAGGACCTCAAGCGCATCATTGCAGCCGCAGAGGGAAAAGCAAAGCGCATCACAGTGATCATGCCGTTTTTATATGAGGGGCGCCAGCACAAGAGAAGCGGCCGCGAATCCCTCGACTGCGCGCTGGCTCTTCAGGAACTGACAAACATGGGCGTCGACAACATCATCACCTTCGATGCACATGATCCGCGCGTACAGAACGCGATCCCGCTGCACGGTTTCGAGACGGTACAGCCGGTATACCAGTTTATCAAGGGCCTGTTTAAAGCGCAGCCAGATCTTCACATTGACAAAGATTCCATGATGATCATCAGTCCGGATGAAGGCGGCATGAGCCGCGCCGTCTATATGGCAAACGTGCTCGGTCTTGATATGGGTATGTTCTATAAGAGAAGAGATTACTCAAAGATCGTAGACGGACGCAATCCGATCGTAGCGCATGAGTTTCTTGGCTCCAACGTGGAAGGCAAGGACATGGTGATCATCGACGATATGATTTCCTCCGGCGACAGTATGCTGGAGGTGGCTTCCGCACTGAAAAAACGCAAAGCGAGAAGAATCTTTCTCTGTGCTACCTTCGGTCTTTTCACGAACGGGTTGGAGAAATTCGACAAAGCATACGAGGACGGCATATTCGACTATCTGCTCACGACGAACCTTGTTTATCAGACGCCGGAGCTGCTCTCGAAAAAATATTATACAAGCTGTGATCTCAGCAAATATCTTGCCTACATTATCGACACGCTGAACCACGACGCTTCCATCAGCGAGCTGTTAAGCCCGCTCGACCGCATCCAGCGTTTCCTGGAAAAAGCAAACGCGTAGGCTATCTGCTTTTTACTCATATATCCGCTTTAGTATCTCCTGCTCTCTCCGATGGCAGGTGAACAGCAGTACCTGACGCCCGCTAAGAGCCAGCCACCGCAGTGTCTGCTCAAGGCGGGTGTCGTCGTATGTGAGGAAAGCGTCATCCAATATCAGCGGCAGCGCATCCTCCTGGTTTAAAAACTCCGCGCACGCCATGCGCAGCGCAAAATAGATCTGTTCCATCGTTCCGCGGCTCACCTGCCAGATGGACAGCAGCTTCTGCGGCGTGCTCACCCGCACCTGAAAATTTTCATCCAGATATGCGCCCGTGTATTTTCCGCAGGTGATCACCAATAAAATTTCGGAAATCCGCTCGTTAAGCTTTTGTGCATATTCCTGGTAGATGTCATTCATCACCTCCGAGAGCGTATCTATCGCAAGATACACGGCGGACAGCTTCTGCTCCAGCTCCTCCACCTCGCCCTTTTCCTTTTTCAGTATCTTTTGCTGCTCCTGCAGCTCTTCAAGCATCACCTGTTTTTCTTTGCGCGCGTTTACCGCCCACTCCAGGTTGGCAAGCAGCCGCTCCTTCTTCGGCGCGTTCCTTTGCTGACGCTCATACTGCGCCTTCTGCCGTTCATATTCGCGGCGCATCCGCTGTTCGCGAAGATACGCCTCCTGCTCCTTCATCCTGTCCTTCTGCTTCTGGTCGCGCACGCCGAAAAACTGTACGCCCAGACAGGCAAGCAGAATAACAGCCACCGCTCCTGCGCGCACCTGCCATGCCGACATCACCAATGCGACTGCCAGCGCCGCTACCGCGATCACCGCCATGGTGATCTTACCGATTTTCCAGACAGGCGTCCCGGCATTTCCGGGAATATCTTCTTCTGCCGCACGGCTATATGCCTCACCGGCTTCCCCGATCTCCTCCTCCAGAGCTTTGAGGCGCTCGCGCTGCTTCATCTCCTGCGATGTAAGCTGCTCCAGCTCCTGCTGCGCATAATCTATCTTTACGGAAAGCTCCTGCATTTTTTCAATTTTCGCAGCAACCTTCTGCTTTTTCTCGCGCTCCAGACGTTTCCGCTCCTCCTTCAGCTCCTCCATTGCCTTCGCCCCATCTATACCGGACAAAGAACCGCTCCCGGCGTTAATCATGCCGTTTCGCACAGCGTTTGCCAGCCCCTCGTCCGTCTCACCGCTCTGTCCGCCGTAAAACACAGTGTTGGAGAATGCTGTCTCGTCCATGTCCTGCAGGAAACCGGAAAGCTCCTCTGCATCCAGCTCACGGCCTTCCGTCTCACAGATCAGCCGCACCGCTTTATCCCGCTTCTCAAAGTTTCGTTCTATCCGGTAAATTTTATCTTTGCTGCGAAACCTAAGCATCCCGGAAAAATAACTGCCATTCTCCCACGGCTGGCGCAGACTATATTCATCCTGCTGCGCCGCGCGGCCGCGCATTCTGTCGATCCCGTAAAACATATCCCGTATAAAAGCGCGCATGGTACTCTTTCCCGTCTCATTGTCCCCGTAAATGATATTGACTCCCGGATGAAACGTCATGCTCTGTCCGTTAAATTTTCCAAAATGATCCATTCTGATTTCCAGTATTTCCATCTGCTACCTCTTCTGCGTTTTCTTCAGTGCGGCAATGCCGCAGGCGAGCGCCTGCCGCCTTACCTGGCTGATTTCTGTCTCCCCGTCCGCAGGCATAAGCTTTTCAATATAACGCCCGATAATATCTGTCCCGTGCTGCTGCCTAAGCTCCTCGATCGAAAATCCCGGCTCCGTCAGATCGTTGATCTCTAAAATATTGCCAAGCTCGCCAAAGCTCTCCGTATCATACACAATCTCCGGCTCCCGCACGCCAACGATATCCACCTTGTAAATATTCTGCACGCCGTGAGCGGCGATTTCCCGCTCAAGCCGTTCCTGCATCTCATAATCAGTGCTCTCCATGCTGCTTTCCAGCGAAAGGTGTACATATTCACGGCAGGCAAACGGCACAAACTCTATGGAAATCTGGCCATCCGTATATTCTCCCAGAATATAGCCGTGTATGCCGGTGTCGTTACTGTCGATCGGCTCCAGCGCCCCCGCGTACGCCATCTTGTCCTCCGCAAGTATCTGCGGCTTGTGGATATGCCCAAGCGCGATATAGTCAAAGCCGCTTGATGCCAGACGTTTTTTGTCTATCGGGATATGGCGGTCATCCCCTCCGTGCGCAAGCAGAATGTGACATCCCGGTGTGTCATCGGGCTCCAGATCGTTGTAGAGCGGCTCTGTAATCTCCTTACTGTAATAGCTGAACCCGTAAACGGTCGTCTGAAGCCGCTTAAAATAAACGCTCTCACACTCCGGTGAGTCCAGAAAGATTACATTTTCCTCCCAGGCAAAGCTGCGGCAGGGCGAATCGCGGTGCAGATAATCGTGGTTGCCGGCAATCCATACCACCTGTGTTCTGCCAAGGCTGCCAAATAAATAGTTTACTTCTTTTAATTCGCGCAGAAGTGGCTGCCGGTGGAACAGATCTCCCGCGATCAGAAGCAGGTCCACCTGCTGCCGCTTTGCCTCCTGAATGACTCTCCGGAAGCTTTTCCAGATTTCCTGCGCGCGTTTCTGCGACCACGGCTGCCCCTTGTCGGGCGCCGCGCCCAGATGTATGTCTGCGATATGTATAAATCTCATGCTGCTGCTCCATCTCCCATTGCACATTTACTGTTTTCCCGTCTCAAATCCTCTCTTCTTCTATACTGTAGCGCAAAACGGCACAAACGGCAACTATTTTATTATCGCCCTCCGAACAATAACTTTACGAATACCCTCCGAACAATAACTTTACGAATACATTGTAATCTCCAGGGATTTTTGTTAGAATGATATCAATATATCTTACATAGGAGGGTACGTGAGTTATGAAGAAACTTATTGACGAATTTAAAACATTTATCATGCGCGGAAATGTCATGGATCTGGCAGTCGGCGTTATCATCGGCGGCGCATTCCAGGCAATCATCAATTCCCTGGTAAACGATCTTATCATGCCGATCATCAGCCTTATCACGGGCGGCATTGATTTTTCCAACTGGTTCATCCAGCTCGGCGGCGACCAGAAATTTTCCACGCTTGCCGCCGCGCAGGAAGCAGGCGTCGCCGTCTTTGCCTATGGAAATTTCCTCACCGCCGTCATCAATTTTCTCATCATGGCGATCGTCATCTTCTCCATGGTGAAGGCTATGAACCGGCTTGCCGCAGTCGGACATCACGAGGAGAAAGCCGAAGCAGCCCCGACCACAAAGAAATGTCCATACTGTCAGAGCGAGATCGACATCAACGCAACGCGCTGCCCGCACTGCACCTCTGTGATCGAGTAAACAGATCACGGGTTTTTTCATTGCAAAAGCCTGCCCTGCTTTTTTGCAGGACAGGCTTTTTTCCCATCTTAAACGCACTGCTCCTTCCGCTCAGACGATTTCCGCCCCAAACGGCATCAGTGCCAGCTTCGCGAGCTTAAACTGCTGCAGCCCGAACGGGATTCCCACGACCGTAATACACAGCAGCACGCCAAACCCCAGATGCTCTATCGCAAGCACCAGACCGGATACGACCAGCCAGATCACATTTAAAAGAAACGAGCCTGCACCGCCTCCGTAAACGACCTCTTTTCCAAAGGGAAAGAAGCTTAAAGATGCGAATTTAAAACACTGCAGCCCCACCGGAATGCCGATGATCGTCAGGCACCACAGGCATCCCGCAAGGCACCAGCTAAGACCGGTGATACAGCCGCCAAAGATAAACCATAATGCATTTCCAAGACAACCCATACTTACATCCTCCCTTTTGTCAAAACACCCTATTTTTCACTTCACACTACCCGTTACAGTTCTGCAATCCTCTCAGATCCCGCAGCAACCGCTCCACCTGATAAATGGCGTCGCTCACCTGCGCCCTTGCCTCCGCAATCTTCGACTGCACCAGATAATCGGCAATCACTCCGTCGAAGAAAAAGTCCGCAAAGGTAAGAAAATCGCTCACCTCCATGCGAAATTCCGTCGGCACACAGACATCGCGCAGCTCTCTCTGAAATACCAGCAGATCCGCCCTGGCATTCTCCATCAGCGCCGACGCATCATTCATGCGGGAGTGCTTGATCATGTCCGTGATAAAACCGCCGCCGAACAAGTCAAATAACCCCCAGTTTCTCGCGCTGTCGAGCTTTTCCTGCGCCCTGCGCAAACTTGTGAGCGCCCGCTCTCCCGCCGCTACTGCTTCTCTGATTTCTGTCTCTCTTGTTTTTCCCATCATTTATTTTCCCTCCATTTCCCGGCAAGCTGTCTGGCTTGTGCAGGCGTCCCTCCTGCTCTCAACTCCCATTCACGAAGTGAATTTTGGATCTGCGAATGGTACTGTGAAAGGACTGTATGGTAACAAAAAGACTTTTACCATGACACCTGCCACAATAAAAGTCTTGCTATCTCATTTGATACGGATGCCCTTCGGCATCGAATGTCGATCTCAAACCCGGTTTTATAACCGTTCAGCTACTCCCTTTCGCTTGCTTGTTAAAAATATAACACAATTAGCTGATGATGTCAAGGATTTTTTACAGACCGCTCAGATCCAGGATTTTTTACAGACCGCTCAGATCCAGTTTATAAATTGGATTTTGCAGTTCCATTTTTTTTAAAAACATGATCATATAAACCGGCAAATATATTTTCTGCTCTTTTACCTCCACATTGTAATCCGAAAATATATATGCCTGCTCCACCTGATAGTTTACATCAGCAAGCACGTTTTCCAGTGCACAATGTTTTTTGTAGTCCTTGCCGGATTTTACTTCTATCGGCAGCACTTTTCCATCCAGCTCTATCACAAAATCCAGCTCTCCCTTTTTTTTGCTGTTAAAATAATATGCCGGAATCCCTCTCTGTACCAGTTCCTGTGCAATTACATTTTCAAATAACGCTCCATTATTAATGGACGATGCCTTATTTAATATCTGCATCTTCACATTGTTGGAATATTGACTGGTCAGCAATCCAACATCCGAAAAAAACAATTTGAACAGACTTCGGTTTTCACTGATCTTCAGCGGAAGTTTCGGCTCGCTGACATTATATACAGGAAGCGCAACTCCTGCATCCTTCAGCCAGAGGAAGTCATTTACCACCCTGTCATAATTGATGCCTTTTCCTAAGGTGTTCAGCCGGAACCTTTTATTTTTACTGTCCAGCTCGGTCGCCATCGCATCATATATCTCCCGGAGCTTTAGCTTATACTGTTTCTCATATTTTGAAAAATCCATTTTATATAGTCGAAGGATTTTCTGATGAATCATTCCCACCCGGTTTAAGTCGTTTGTTTTTAAATATTCACTCACTGCCTCCGGCATTCCGCCAATAATCAGATACAGATAAAACAAATCCAGCATTTTTTCATGAATAAAAGAATCTACCGCCTTTCTCTGCTCAAAGCATTCCTGCAGTATATCCACTGTCGTTTGATGTATCCCGCATGCATTCGCAAACTCTGCAAAACACATCGGATACATATCAAAAATCTGCATGTATCCAACCGGAGCCGAACGCAGATCATTCAATTCTACCCCAAGGAGAGAACCGCTTAAAATATAACGATAACTCCCCTCCTCCACCAGAAATTTTATACGTGTAACAATATCTCTGCATTCCTGCACTTCGTCGAAGAAAAATATAGTTTTCCCTTTTTCCAGCGGTTTGCCCGCTGCCAGGCTGATTCTGAGAAGCAGTTGTTTCGCATCCGCCGCATCCTGAAAAAGCTGCACTAATTCCGGTTGTTCAATAAAATTTAATTCCACAAATGGGTATCCCGATTGTTTCAGACATTCTCTTATGAGATATGTCTTACCGATCTGACGTGCCCCTGTCAGCATAAAAGCTGCTTTTCCTTCCTTCAGCCACCTCTGAAGCTTTTGTTCCATTTCCCGCCGCAGCATCGTCGTCATCTCCTTGCAAAAACTTTTCCAACCTTATTATAGCCCGTTTTTGCAACTTTTCCAACCATTTTTTATTTATTTTTACAACTTTTCCAACCATTCTTCACATGCTTTTTGCAACTTTTCCAACTTTTTCTATTCTCTACTCCCGCCGCAGCGCGTCAATAGGATTTAAGTTTGCCGCCTTTACGGACGGAAGCAGTCCGAAAATGATTCCGATGACCATGGAAAAGACGACCGCAATGCCCGCTGCCGGGACACTGACTGCCACTGCAACGCCGGAAACACGGCTGATCGTCTGCGCCATCGCGATTCCGCACAGCACGCCAATCACACCGCCGATGCTTGTCAACACCGCCGCCTCGGTCAGAAACTGCATCAGAATGCTCTGCTTCCTGGCGCCGATCGCCTTTTTCAGCCCGATTTCATTTGTCCGCTCCGTAACGGAAACCAGCATGATATTCATAACGCCGATCCCGCCCACCAAAAGAGAAATGCTGGCGATCCAGATAAGCTGCTTCTGCGCCGCCGCGCCAAGATTCTGCAGATCCTCAACCTTTTTCAGAATATCATCCGCCTTATACGAAATTTCCGTCTGATCCGGAGAAAGCGCGGCATTCAATATTTTTTCCGCCTCCTTGCCCGCGCGCTCCATATCCTCCACGCGCTCTGCCTTTACAATCACATTTTCCGGCTCGTCATAAAAGAATGCGATCGGCCAGGAAGTCTTTGGCATATAAATATATCCCGGAGAGTCTGTGACATAGTTCAGATAATCATCCACCGAGTTAATCTTTGGCTCAAACCGCCGCGCCTTCTCGACAACCCCGACGATCGTAAACGGCGCTCCGCTGATCTCCACTACCTCCCCAATCGGGCTGCGGTTCTGAAACAGTGTCTCCGCCACGGACTGCTCGATGATAATCACCTTGCGGAATTTCTCATAATCCTGCCTGCCAAAATTTCTGCCGCTGCGCAGAAAATAATTACTTGTATTGAAGTATTCCGTATCGATCCCGCGCAGCCCGACGCCAGACAGCGATTTGTTTTTATAAAACACGCTGCCGGGACTCTCCCGCTCCGTATAGCAGGAAACATTTTCCACCCCATCGCATGCCTTGATTTTCTCAATGGAGGCTTCGCTCACCCCGGGCACGCCTGCCGGAATATCCTCTTCCGAAAAAATTGAAAATTTAAAACCGTTCTGCTCAAGCTGCACAAGCACCGTATTATCGCCCGCCCCGATCAGATTATTTTTGATCTCCTCATTTGTGCCCTTGATCGTGGATACGATGGAAATGATGGCGGCGATCCCGATAATTATTCCCAGCATCGTCAGAAAGGACCTCATCTTATGCGACCAGATTCCCTGGAATGATAACCGTATATTTTCTGTCATAGCGCATCCTCCCTAAATTGTGTCCGTTTCGACGGTCTGCGCGCCTTCCACCGCATCCTTCCCATAGGGGAACGCGATCCAGTCCTCCAATGTCAGTCCGTCAAGAATTTCCACATAGGAACCGTTTGTGATCCCGGTCCTTACCGTCTGTTTGCAGAGCCTGCCGTCCTCCCCGCGCTTCAGCACATATTTTGTGCCGTTTTTCTCTGTGCGCACAAAATACTGCTCTACGCTGATCGCATCCTCCGTGCTGCTGCCCGACAGACGAAGCTGCGCCATTCCCTCCGGAAGGTCTCCCGCATCCTCGATCAGCGCGTAAAAGGTATAATACGACGTATTCTGGTTTTGTTCTCCAAACAGAATAAAATCGCCCTCATTTCCGGAATTCGGATACTGTGAAATTTCCTTGATCACAGCAGTAAATTCTTCTCCACTGTCCAGGGAAGTGCCCTGTATGACATCGCCCGGCTTTACCTCTTCCTTGCCAAATTCATCCAGAACGCCCTGGGCATAAAGTCCTTCCGCACTGGAGATCCGTGCAAAATACTCGCTGCCGGAGCCGCCCTGCTCTGATCCGATGCTGAGCACCGTTCCGCTGACGCTGCTCTTTACAATCTTTCCATCCACCGTTTCCTGCAGCTCCTTTACCGCTAATGCGGCCTCTTTTATACTCAGTTTCTGTGCGGCGATCTCCCGCTCTTTATCCTTTATCAGTTCGCTGCGCTCCTCCGGCGTATAATCCGGCATATTCCAGTCTGAAAAACCTCCGTCCGGATTGTCCGGTTCCTCTTCCTTCCACAGACCATACTGCTTCAGAAATTCGATAAATTCCTCCGAATTGCTCACAAGCGCCCGCGCCTCCTCCGGAAGCGCCAGGTAATAATCGCGCAGTGTGGTGAGATAGTTTATCAGATTTTCCTCAAAAGACGCCGGATCCAGTTCCCGGATGCTGAGCATGACATCGTACGCTTTCAGCGTATCCTGCAGTGTCGGCACCAGCGTGCCCGGATTCTTTGGATCCTTCCGAAGCTCAAACCAGCGAAGCTCTGCTTCCCGCAGCCAGTTTTCGCCAAGACGTCCACAGGCGTCCATCGCCTTTTTCAGCGCTTCCCGCGTGACCGTCTCCGGATCTGCCGAAAGAGCCTGATACAGCACATAGCGCAGGCAGATTTCCCGGTAGCTCTCCGCCAGCTTTTTGGCTGCGTCCTCCTGATTCTGTTTCTGGAAATATAGGACAATTTCCGGCTTCAGACTATAATCCTCCATATAATTTTCAGAAGCTGCATTATCCTCCGACACAACCTGCTCTTCCTCCGGTTTTTCCGGTATCCGCACATCTGCAAGCCATGTCTGATAAAGCTCTATCGCTCTCTCACTGTCCGTCAGTGTCTGCTCTGCGGACGCGTCCGCCGCATTTAAGACTGCCTCCGCCAGACTGCAATAGATCTGCAGATTTTTAAGGGTTTCCTCGTCCGGAAGCGTCTCTGTCCCATTTTCCGTCTCGCTTTCCGTTTCAGATTCTGTCTCGGTTTCCGTCGATGTCTCGGTTGATTCTTCCGTTTCCGGCTCCGTCGGCGTTTCGACTGGCGTTTCCGTTTCCGGCTCTGTCGGCGTTTCGACTGGCGCTTCCGTTTCCGGCTCCGTCGGTGTTTCGGCGGGTTCTTCCGTTTCCGGCTCCGCCGGCGTCTCAGCAGGTGCTTCCGTTCCCGGCTCCGCTGGCGTTTCGACGGGCGTTTCCGTTCCCGGCTCCGCTGGCGTTTCGACGGGCGTTTTCGTTCCAGGCTCCGTTGGCGTTTCGGCGGGCGTTTCCGCTGACGCTTCGGCAAGCGGTTCCGTCGGCGCCTCTTCCGGCGGCTGTATTACCTGCTCCTCCCGGGAAGCTTCCTCTCCTGCTGCAAGCTGTTTTATCTCATTTGGAATCAGCTGCGCCGTCAGTGTACCGCCAAGCTTTTTCAGCTCCTTTTCCATTCTCTGCAGATGCAGTTCCTCCGTCTGCTGTTTCAGCCGCGCGATCTCCAGCTTCAGCTCCGTCAGCGTCATATCGTAGCTGAACAGCGGCGTTCCCTCGCTCACATGATCGCCTTCCTTTACAAAAACCTTGTCCACTTGATAGGATTCGTCCAGACTGACATTCTGTTCCACCCGCGACGTAATATTTCCATACATTCCGTCATCCAGATTCGAAAACGATCCCACGTTCACATTCGCCACCGGCACCACCTTTGCCGTCACCTGCCTATGCTGTACCAGAAAACGGACAGCGCCCGCCGCTGCCCCAACGCACACAATTAAAATAGCTGCTCCTAAAACTGCTCCTTTTTTCATTGCTTTTCCTCGCTTAGTTCTCCGTCAAAAATCGTTACCATACGCCGCGCACACTCCGCTATATTGCGGTCGTGCGTGATCATCAGAATCGTGACGCCCTCTGCGTTCAGCCTGCCGAACAGCTCCATCACCTGGCTGCTGGATCTGGAATCCAGCGCGCCGGTCGGCTCATCCGCAAGAAGCAGCTCCGGCCGGTTCACCATTGCCCTGGCGATCGCCACTCTCTGCTTCTGCCCGCCGGAAAGCTGGGTGGGCAGAAATTTTACGCGATCCTCAAGCCCGACCTTTGCAAGCGCTTCATACGCCCGCTCACGCCGGACGGATCTTCGCACGCCCGCATACACCAGCGGAAGCGCTACGTTCTCCAGCGCGCTCATTCGGGACAAAAGCTGAAAATTCTGAAACACGAAACCAAGATTTTTCAGCCGTACATCCGACAGTCCGCGTTCGCTCAGCTTCAGCACCTCTTCCCCCGCAAGATGATATTCGCCGGAGGTCGGGCGGTCCAGACAGCCGATAATGTTCATCAGCGTGGATTTTCCCGAACCGGACGGTCCCATCACCGCCACATACTCACCTCTCTCCACCTCCAGGCAGACATCCTTCAGCACCGGAACCACCATTTTTCCCTGCTGATAATCCTTATAAATATGCTTCAGATTTAAAATTACATCGCTCACTCCTGTACATCCTCCGCGCCGTCCAATTCATCCACGACTGTAATATCCACATCATCATCTGCATTATCTTCAATCACTTCGGCATTCGCATCATCCTCCATCAAATCATCATCTGCATTGTCTTCAATCACTTCGACATTCGCATCATCCTCGGCCAAATCATCATCTGCATTGTCTTCGATCACTTCGACATTCGCATCATCCTCCATCAAATCATCATCTGCATTGTCTTCGATCACTTCGGCGCTGTCATCATCACCCGTATCGTCGCCGCTGGCTTCATCAGCCACCGCGCTGTCCGCGCTGCTGTCATACACATTCAGCACCGCCTGGCTGCCTTCCTGAATACCGTCCATCGGGAATGCGATGCTATCCTCTGCGGCAAGCCCGGAGAGAATCTGATATTTTTCCTGCTCACCATCGTACTCGCCGACCGTAACCTCCTGCCTGCGGATCCGTTCGCTCTCATCTGCCCTCCAGACGAAGAATTTTCCATCCTCCTGCATCAGATAAGCTTCATTCAGCCAGAGACCTTCTTTTTCCGTCTCCTGCCCCTTGTCCTCCTCCAGATAAACGTGCTGTCCAAGCAGCATCCCTTCAATCGAATCCGCCTGTACGTAAAAACGATAATTGGACGAGCCGGTAGAACCGCTGTCGCCGATGACCATTGCGTTTCCATCATCCTCCTGCGTGTTGTCTGTAATGACCTCTGTTACTGTCCCCTTCCAGGTCTGGTTCCTGTCAAGCCGTGAAAAAATCACAACCGGCATTCCCTCCGTCACCATCGGCAGGTTCTGTTCATTCAGCTTGCATTTAATGCGGAAATCACCGGACTTCAAAATTTTCATATATGTGCCGTCTGAGCTGTTCATGCTGTCGCTGTCCGGCGGATTGATCGTCTGAACAATTCCGGATACCTCCGATTTTACCTCCGCGTGCTGCAGCGTTTCCTTTAGCTGCTCTATCTCCAGCGTCTTCGTCTTAATCTCGTACTCGCTCATCTTAATGTTGTTCTGCTGCGTCAGAATATCAGTCGTGTACGAGAGCTGGTCGTCCGCACTTGCCGAGCGTTTCTCCTTCTCCAGCCTGGCGATTGCCGCCGTGTCGCTCTCAATCTCGCTCTTTTCCTTTTCAATATCAATTTCAAGCTGTGCCAGCTTATTTTCATCCTCCCGCGTATCGTAAACGAACAGCGTCTGACCCTCTTTGACCTGATCGCCCTCCTTAACCTTACATTCCTTCACCTTCTTTTCAGCATCCAGCTTTATTTTGACAGTCGCCTGCGGCTCAATGACGCCCCCAAACCGTTCTCTGTAGTCTGAGCTGGCGGAACCGGTGATATCCGACACACGGTTCACATAAACAACATCCTTATTATCCGCTGCGCCGCTTCTGCTTCCCTGAAAGCGGTTTACAGCATAGTATGCACCTGCCGCTGCGATACACAGCGCCAGCAGAATAAAAATCTTCTTTTTCATATATCCCCCTGTCCTTCCGTTTTCTGTCAGTATGCACTGTCTTTCTTAATCATTTCTGAATCAATTCTGAAAAATTCTAAATAACAAAGAGGGGCGCGTCTGAATCGTGCCCCTCCGCTTACTTAAAAGAGGATAAACATACATCTATTGCTTTTTAGTTGGGTAAATTGGGGTTTTTTCCGTTACGTTTTCAGTTGTTTTCTCCGATACTTTTTCCCTCCCTTCTCAACTCTTGATAGTACCATCATAAAACGAATTTCTTACCATATCCTAAACAACTTCTTAACAAATCTGAATTATGTATAGAAACCAGGAAACTACTGAAACCGGGAGGCTACTTCATGCACGGGAACAGCACCTCGATCCGGAATATGCCGTCCTGCTCGCATGTCTTGCTGATGCCGCCCATCTTCTGCATCATATTTTTTATGCTCTGCAGACCGACGCGGGTGCTGTCCGGCTTTTCTGTCAGCTCCTGCACGCTGTTTTCGAATGCGAAGCCTGCCATTTGGCCGATATACATGCTGGAAATTTTTACCGGCTTCTCCGCATCCGCATACTTTAAGATGTTCGATGTGATGTTGTCCATGATACGCACCACATACTCCGTGCATACCCGCAGCTTCTGGTCGCGCCATTCCATCTGCGTCACCGTGTGAAACCCTCTGTGTTCAAGAAAGCTGCAGGTCTCCGAGAGCAGGTCGTAAAACAGATCCTCGTAGCTCTCCGCCTTTTCGAGTGTAATCTCCTGCTGTCCCGACACCAGAGAATACTCAAACAGATGATCCGTGAGCTGCTTCATGCGCCGCGCCTGCCGGTCAATCTTGTCCAGATATTCCGCAGACTGCTCCGTACTCTCATAATTTCCTTTTTTCAGGATCTCTGTGTAGAGCAGAATGGACGTGACCGGCGTGCGCAGATCATGTGACATTTCTGTGACCACCTTCTGATTCTCCCGCACCATCTCGGCTTCCCTGGCAATCATATTTTTAAAGGAACGTCTCATATTATCCAGCCCCTGCGCGAGACGCGAAAGCTCATCCTGCCCCGTTACCGTGATCTTATAATCCAGACTTCCGCCCTCCAGTATCCCGATCTCCATGCTGAGCCTGGCGATGTAAGCCATTTTCCGGCGTATACCGAGCAGCGTGAGCACCAGAAACAGCAGAAAGGAAGCTACAAGAGTGGTAATCTGCTCATAATTGTAGAGCTGATACACATACCAGCCTATAATCCCTACCATCGCCGTGCCATCCGCAAATTCCACCGGATAATAGGTCAGCAGATCGTTTTCATTCGCATAAATGCCGTCGGTCTCCGGCTCCTGCTCCTGATAGTCCGAATTAAACATCAATGTGTTGTTTTTATATACGCGAACGCTGATGACCTGCTGCTCCTTCACCCAGGCATTCAGCTTTGTCCTGTCCTCATAGCTGATCTGCTCCTCGTCGATATACTGCTGCATCTTTTCTATGTAGAAACGGTTTTTCTTTTCGTTATATTCAGGCGTGTCGTAGTAGTTGTCAATCAGCCACACCCCCGCCTTCTCAAGAGCCAGAAAAACAATTCCCGCCGTCACCGCCGAGACCGTCAGCAGCAGCACAAGCTGGAAATAAATAGAGTGTATTTTATTCGCCGACCGTGTCAAATTTATACCCCTTTCCCCAGACCGTTTTGATATATTTCGGATATTTGGGATCCTCCTCTATTTTTACCCGCAGCTTGCGGATATGTACCATGATCGTGCTGTTGCAGGAGTAAAAGTAAGGCTCTTCCCAAACGCTCTCATAAAGATTCTGCGCGGAAAAAATCTTGCCCGGATGCTGCATCATCAATAACAACATATGATATTCTATGTCAGACATCTCCCTGAGCACGCCGTCCACATACACTTCGTTGAAAACCTCGTGGATACGGATACCGCCCGCTTCCAGGTATTCCTCCTCTTTTTCTTCCTTTGCGGCGGTTTTTCCCATATATACCCGGTATCTGCGCAGCAGCGCCCTCACTCTGCCCAAAAGCTCCGCATAGGAAAAAGGCTTGGGCAGATAATCGTCCCCGCCCGCCATCAGCCCGATCAGCTTGTCCGACTCCTGCGCCTTCGCTGTCAGAAAGAGCACCGGCACGTTGGAAATTTTACGGATTTCCTCGCAGGTGCGCAGTCCCGACATTCCCGGCATCATCACATCCAGAATTACCAGATCTGTGGAATCCTCCAAAAGCTCCAGCCCTTTCTTCCCGTTTTCCGCCTCTTTCACATGGTAATTCTCACTTTCAAGAAGAATGCGCACACCCTCGCGGATATCCGCGTCATCTTCGATAATCAATACCTGCTCCCGATTCATAGCTTGTCTCCTTTCCTGTCGCAAAATCACATCCGCTAACCTTTGCGTCTCACTTACAGATAACGCCCGGTCAGATCGTTTAAGCCGGGCGCCTGTTTATATTATCGCAAAAATATCTTAACAGCTTCTGAAATAATCATAAAAAAATCTAAAGCAATAAAATAATAACACAGAACATTCTGTCTCTTTTCATTATATTCCATCAATGAAATATTCTCCATACATTTCTCATTTTTCCATCACAATGCCTCATCCGGTTACGTATTACTTGTTAGAAGATATTTTCGCAAGTGCGTCTAAATGCTTTTTCCGGATGATTCTCTGCGCCTGTTTTTCGCTCACATCCAGCTCGCCGAGAAGCTCCTCTGTACTTACCAGCGGCAGCCAGCTTCTTCCGAGATAGTCGGGATAGCTGCACCACCAGTAATCCTCCGGCACGCTGACGATCTGTTCCTTCACCGGCATCATGTGCAGTTTCATGCAATAACGAAGCGCGGATTTCATATCCTTCAGGACATGCATAGTACTTTTCCTGAAGTGAGTAGCCTTCCGGTTGATCCCGTACATGATTCCCTGCTCATGCACGGAAGAATTTACCTGCGGAAAATGATTAGTGCTCGGCAAATAATCTATCCGCAGCATTGCGTCGTTTTCCGGAATGCAGGTTTCCTCATAGCGTTTTGTCACCTTATCCAGATATTTTTCAACGGCCTGCTCCCCGGCAGCGTGCAGCACAAGATGCAGCTCGTTGTCCAATACGCAGTAGGCAAGCACCTGGATTTCCGGCTCCATCTCCTTCCGGATGCTGGCAGCCACGTCCAGAACCTTCATCTTTTGAATTTCCTCTTCAAAAAGCTGCTGGTTTGCCTTGCCTCTCAGAATTGCATAACAGATTTGTGTCCCCTCATTTGTGTGTTCCATTGATAGTACTCCCTTCGTTTTTATGTGCATCGATCAGCTCACACTCCGATGCCCTTAATTTGTACAGTCCTATCATAAACGCATAGGGATTTCTTTTTCAAGTACTTTATATGTGTTGCAACAAATTGAAACATTCAGCATAGAAAAAGCTGTATGTTAAGTTTCCTGCGCCCATTTATGTGACGATTCGTCACAATCGTCCGGTGGACGTTTGTCCTGCGCCGCCCATACACGGCCGGTTTTTACATTTTTTGAATCTTATTGACAGCGTTAAATGCAAAGAGTATAATTGAGACTACAAAAAATGAAACGATTCGCGGTGAACTGTATCCACAGGTACTTGAAACGCTGCTTCATTGGGGTTTGTAAAGGATTATTTGATTAAACAGAAAAGCGGTCAATGGGCGGCTTTTTAAAGGGTTTTTGGTTAGTTATTGCTAACCTCGTTGTAAAGGGGGAGCATTATGAAGAAAACTTTCTGGGATCGAACAGCAAAAATCTATGACCGCTTCATGCGGAAAGACCATAGGGCGTACAGGCAAATGTACTCTCTCATTTATCCTGTAGTGCGGCATAAGCAGGTGCTGGAGCTTGCTGCCGGAACCGGGCTGATCGCCAAACATATCGTCCGCGCTGCTGATCATATCGAAGCTACAGATGCGTCAAAGGAAATGATCAAACAGGCAAAACAGGGCGTGCAGTCTGCAAAGCTCCATTTCTCTGTGCAGGATATGTTCTGTCTCCCCTATGCTGCTCAGTCATTCGATGTCGTCATCGTATCCAATGCTCTGCATATTGTACCGGAGCCTGAAAGAGCACTGGCAGAAATACATAGAGTACTGAAGGATGATGGCGTGTTGATCGCACCGACCTTCACCCACGCTGACAACCGTTTTCGCGGAAAGGTCAAAGCGTTTCTGATGAAGCTGTCAGGCTTTCACCAGTACAGCAAATGGTCAACCAATGGATATTTAAGTTTCCTGCGGGAACATGGATGGGAAGTGCGGAAAAGTGTCGTGCTGAAAGCCAGTTTCCCACTGACCTATGCAGAGTGTGTAAAGTCGGATTACGCCGCTATGGATTAGCTGAAGAAGCATCCCAGATGTGCGGATGAGCAGGGGGTCAGGAAGAATAACTGATGATTATACAATCTGTTTTAGAAGGACTTGGATTAGGCGGGTTATTGATTTTAGTCTGTGCTATCAGCATTTACAAAGGTGCTGTTAATATGGTACATCTATATAGCACGGAGGTACAGGAGCGTTGCGTTTTAATGGGTCTGACAACTCATGAAAAGATCAGACGGAACAGCATCCTTCTTAAAATGTTGTGCGTTCCCGGTTATATCGTCTATGTGTTGGTATGCGTCTATGTTATCAATAATGCCAGAGAGTTTGAGGAGGGATTCTGGCAGATATTCATAATCCTGTCTGTTATGAACCTCATAGACCGCTTTCTGATAGACGGCTTCTGGGTAGGGCACACCAAAGCATGGATAATTCCCGGCACGGAAGATCTGATGCCCTATATCACCACCAAAGACAAGCGCAGAAAGTGGCTGATGGGTACAGCAGGTATGGCGATTATCGCAGCAATACTCGCAGGCATGATGCTCCTGTTCGTCTAAAGGAAACACAATATGATGAAAAATCTTTTATTCCCGCGAGCAGCGAGCCAAGCGGATGTGCCCGCACATCCATTTGGCAGCTGCAGCGAGAGTCAAATCCACACTAAACCTTTTTATTTGAAGTATTCCACGCCGGATTCAAATATCTTAATATCCTGTTCGCCGTAGATGTTGATCGCTACGGAATCGCCGCGGCGCTCGGAGTGCGCCATCTTGCCGAGCACGCGGCCGTCCGGGCTGGTGATGCCCTCGATCGCCATGTGGGAGCCGTTGACATTCCACTCCTCGTTGTTTACGCCAAGCTCGCCGTCCGGGGATACGTACTGCGTCGCCACCTGTCCGTTTGCGAACAGCTTCTTCAGCCATTCGGCGTTTGCCACGAAGCGTCCTTCGCCGTGGGATGCCGGGTTGCAGTAGGTCGCGCCCGGCGTTGCAAGACGCAGCCACGGGGATTTATTGGATACCACCTTCGTGTAAACCATCCTGGAAATGTGGCGTCCGATGGTGTTGAAGGTCAGCGTCGGTGAATCAGCCGTCTGTCCGACGATCTCGCCGTGCGGCACCAGACCAAGCTTAATGAGTGCCTGGAAGCCGTTGCAGATGCCGAGTGCCAGACCGTCGCGCTCATTTAAGAGGCGCATAACCGCTTCCTTCATCTTTTCGTTCTGGAACGCCGTCGCAAAGAATTTTGCAGAGCCGTCCGGCTCGTCGCCCGCAGAAAATCCGCCCGGGAACATGATGATCTGCGCCTGGTTAATCGCATTCTCAAAAATATTTACCGAATCACGGATATCCTCCGCCGTCAGATTCTTGAATACCTTAACGTCTACGTCAGCACCTGCGCGCTCGAAAGCCTTTTTGCTGTCGTACTCGCAGTTCGTGCCCGGGAATACCGGGATAAACACGCGCGGCTTTGCTACCTTATGTTTGCAGACATAAATCTTGTCCGTCTTATAAACGCCGTTCTCAAAGGTCGCCTCGTCCTCCGGATTTAATTTGCCGGCAAGGAATACGGCTATCGGACCGTCTCCTGTCACGCGCGAAACAACCTCGCCTGCTTCCGCATTTTCCACCAAAACAGCCTCTTCAGACGCTTCCATCTCCTCCAGGAAGGCCGTACCGCCGTTCTCCCCGGAAACCGTCTTAAACACGCTCTCCAGCGGACGCTTCCATGCCTCCAGCGCCTCGTCGAGAGAGATCGATACATTCTTATGCTCAAGATGCGCATCCGCAAGCACCTCGCCGATCAGCGTGTAGGTGATGGAAAGCTCTCCCACCTTATCGCCCGGAACCTCAGCCACAATGTTGCCGAGTCCGGCGGTAAACAGATCGCGCTCGTCGACATTGTGCTCTACCTTCACGCCAAGCCCGTTACCGAACGCCATCTTTGCGAGCGCAAGCGCAAGCCCCTTGCCGTCCACGGTGTACGCGGACACGATTCTGCCTGCCTTCACATCCTCAAAGAATTTTCCATACTGGTCTTTAATCTGCTCATAGACCGGCAAATCATATTTATCTTTTTCAATCGTCAGCAGCACCAGCTTATTGCCGGCCTTTTTCAGCTCCGGCGTCACCATGGTCTTATCGCTCGCCACGTCGACCGCAAAGGAAACCAGTGTCGGCGGAACGTCAATGTCATTGAAGGTACCGGACATGGAATCCTTGCCGCCGATGGACGGCAGACCAAAACCAAGCTGCGCGTCGTATGCGCCGAGGAGCGCTGCAAACGGCTGGCTCCAGCGCTTCGGATCCTCGGTCATGCGGCGGAAATATTCCTGGAAGGTAAGGCGGATCTTTCGGTAATCGCCGCCGCCCGCCACGATCTTCGCCACCGACTCCAGCACTGCATAGATCGCACCGTGATACGGGCTCCAGCTTGACAGATACGGATCAAAACCATATGCCATCATCGTGACGGTATCGGTCTTCCCCTCCAGGACCGGGAGCTTCGCCACCATCGCCTGCGTCTCTGTAAGCTGATATTTTCCGCCGTACGGCATCAGCACGCTGCCTGCGCCAATGGAACTGTCAAACATCTCCACAAGCCCCTTCTGGGAGCATCCGTTTAAGTCACTTAAGGTATCCAGCCATTTCGCCTTAACATCCGCCACCTCGTCTCTGCGGAAATATTTATCCTCCTTCGACGGGATCTCCACAAACACGCCGGTCTCCTGGTGCGCCCCGTTGGTGTCGAGGAACGCGCGGCTGATATTTACGATTTCTTTATCTCTCCAGATGAGCACCAGACGCGGGCTTTCGGTGACAACAGCCACCTCCACCGCCTCCAGGTTTTCCTCATTGGCATATTTCAAAAATTCTTCCACATCCTTCGGGTCCACAACGACCGCCATACGCTCCTGAGACTCGGAGATCGCGATCTCCGTGCCGTCCAGTCCGGCGTATTTCTTCGGGACCTTGTCAAGGTAGATCTGCAGGCCGGCGGCAAGCTCACCGATTGCAACGGAAACGCCGCCTGCGCCAAAGTCGTTGCACTTCTTGATAAGACGGCTCACCTCCGGGCGGCGGAACATACGCTGGATCTTACGCTCCGTCGGCGCATTACCCTTCTGCACCTCCGCGCCGCAGACCTCGATGGAAGCCTCGGTGTGTACCTTCGAAGAACCGGTAGCACCGCCGATGCCGTCACGTCCGGTGCGTCCGCCAAGCAGGATGATGATATCGCCCGGATCGGACGTCAGTCTCTTTACATCCTTTCTCGGAGCAGCACCCATGACCGCACCGATCTCCATGCGCTTCGCCACATAATTCGGATGATAGATCTCTTTTACATAACCAGTTGCAAGCCCGATCTGGTTTCCGTAGGAGGAATAGCCCTTCGCCGCGCCGCGCACAAGCTTCTTCTGCGGCAGCTTGCCCTTTAAGGTCTCCTTCACAGATACAGTCGGATCGGCAGCGCCGGTCACACGCATCGCCTGATATACATAGGTTCTGCCGGAGAGCGGATCGCGGATCGCACCGCCAAGGCAGGTTGCCGCGCCGCCGAACGGCTCGATCTCCGTCGGGTGGTTGTGCGTCTCATTCTTAAAGTTCACCAGCCATTCTTCCGTCTTTCCGTCGATCTCCACCGGCACCACGATGCTGCAGGCGTTGATCTCGTCGGATTCCTCCTGGTCGTCCAGCATCCCCTCTTTTTTCAGCTTGCGCATCGCCATCAGCGCCAGATCCATCAGGCAGACAAATTTATCGTCGCGCCCTTTGAAAATCTCCGCGCGGTCCGCCAGGTATTTCTCATAGGTGCCGACGATCGGCTCCCTGTAATCGCCCTCGCCGAACGCAATGTCCTTCAGCTCCGTGGAGAAGGTCGTGTGGCGGCAGTGATCTGACCAGTACGTATCCAGCACGCGGATCTCCGTCATGGACGGATCGCGCTTTTCCTCATCCGTAAAATAATGCTGGATGTGCTGGAAATCCTTAAACGTCATCGCCAGATTTAAGGAAGCGTACAGCTCCTTAAGCGGCGCCTCTGCAAGCTCACGGAAGCCTTCAAAAATCTTAATATCCGCCGGTTCGTCGAAAACCGTCACCAGCGTTTCCGGCTTTTCCATCCCCGTCTCGCGGGAATCCACCGGGTTGATGCAGTGGTTCTTCACCGCCGCAAATTCCTCCTCCGTCAGCGTTCCCTCAATGACATAGGTCGTCGCCGAACGGATTACCGGGTTTTCTTCCTCGTTTAAGAAGCGCACGCACTGCTCGGCAGAATCCGCACGCTGGTCAAACTGTCCCGGCAGGTACTCTACAGAGAAAACGCGGTCGCTCTCTCCCATCGGAAAGGTCTCATGATAAAGGGTGTCCACCGGCGGCTCTGAAAATACCGTCCTGCACGCCTTTTCGAATACTTCCTCTGATATATTTTCCACATCGTAGCGAATCAGTACGCGCACGCCGGTCATCCCGGTAATGCCGAGGTAGCTGCGTATTTCGTGTCTCAGTTCCTTGGCCTGCACAGCAAAAGCCGGTTTCTTTTCCACATAAACTCTCTTTACGTTACCCATACGTTTCCTCCGTCAAATATATTTTCTATTTCCACACCGCCGGATCTTCATCCGCCGGAAGTGCCCGCTTTTTACCTCTGTATGCCGGACAGAAGCTCGTCCGCCCAGTCACTTAAGCTGTAAGCGTTTCCGTCAAACAGCTTTAAAATCACGCCGTACTGCTCCTCGCCGTGGTCGAAGGCGTTGCCCTCATCCGTATCCACATGCATCGCGAGCACGAAATCCGGGTGCACGCGCACCACCACATTCGCATAGATCAGCGCCCGCTCGTAGCTCTGCGTGATCACAAACACTTCTTCGTTGTCCTTCACATGCATACGGTATGCGTCGCTCGGCGTCATATGTATGTGACGTTTTGCCACAATTACTCCTTTTTCCAGATCGAGACTGTCCTTCGGACCGATCAGGCGGCAGCCAGGCGTCCCTTCAATATCGCCCGACTGACGGATCACCTTCTCGATGCCAAGCTTGCGGGTGTCTGTAATCGCCAGCTCCACCTGCGTCTCTTTTCGGAAGGGTCCCAGGATCGCCACATGCTCCATCTGCCCGCGCGGTCCCTCGATCGTCAGCCGCTCCTCAGCCAGAAACTGCCCCGGCTGGCTCAGCTCCTTGACAAAGGTCAGCTCGCGCCCCTCACCGAACAACTTTTCAAAATCCGCCCGGCAAAGATGGATATGCTTTGCCGAGATCTCTATCGGTATCTTCGACTTCATACCGCACACCTACTCCGCCAGGAATGCCGCATAGCAGCGCTTCGCCTCATAGACGTCCGCCTTGCTGACGATTTCCCACGGTGCATGCATATTCAGAACTGCAACGCCGCAGTCGATCACCTGCATTCCGTAAAGCGCCAAAATGTAGGCGATGGTTCCGCCGCCGCCGAAATCTACCTTTCCAAGCTCCGCCGTCTGGAACGCCACCTCATGCTTCTCCAGAGTTGCGCGAAGCTGCGCCATATATTCCGCGTTGGCGTCGTTGGAGCCGGATTTTCCTCTCGCGCCGGTATACTTGTTGAACACGATCCCGTGCGCGAAATATGCCGTATTTTTCTTCTCAAACGCCGATGCAAACTCCGGATCAAATGCCGCGCTCACATCGGAGGAAAGCATCCGGGAATTTGCCAGCACCCGGCGCAGTTTGATGTCCGAGTAGTCTCCCATGCAGTTTAAAAGCTCCGCCACCGTATTTTCAAAGAACCGGGACTGCATACCGGTTGCGCCGACGCTGCCGATCTCTTCCTTATCTACCAGGATGCAGCACGCAGTGCGTTTCACCTTTTTCATATCCAGCATCGCCGCCAGAGAGGTGTATGCGCACACACGGTCGTCGTGTCCGTATGCGAGCACCATGCTGCGGTCAAGCCCGCATTCTCTCGTTTTTCCTGCCGGAACCACCTCCAGCTCCGCCGAGAGAAAATCATCCTCGTCGATATCGTACTGCTGTTTTAAGAGCTTTAATACATTCGCTTTTACCGCCGTTTCCTCCTGATCCGCCAGCGGAATATTTCCGATCAGCAGGTTTAACGCCTCGCCTTCGATGACCTTTGCCGCTTTCTTTTCCATCTGTTCGCCGGAGAGGTGGATCAGAAGATCGGTAATGCAGAATACCGGATCATCCTCCTTTTCGCCGATGCAGACGTCCACCACGCTGCCGTCCTTCTTTGCCACAATACCATGCAGGGCAAGCGGGATCGTCACCCACTGGTATTTCTTGATGCCGCCGTAGTAATGCGTATCAAGGTATGCAAGCTCCGTGTCCTCGTACAACGGATTCTGCTTTAGATCCAGGCGCGGAGAATCCACATGCGCTCCCAGAATATTCATACCCTTTTCGATGTCCTTGCTTCCGATGTGGAACAGCGCGATCGTCTTTCCCATGCAGACAGCATACACCTTGTCGCCCTCGGAGAGCGTCTCTTTTTTCTTGATGACCTCGCCAAGATCGCGGTAGCCTGCCTCCTTTGCCAGCTTCACCGCTTCCCTGATGCACTCCCGCTCCGTCTTGCCATGGTCGAGGAAATGACGGTACTCCTTGTTTAATTTTTCCAGCTCTGTGAGCTGTTTTTTGCTGTAGCTGCTCCAAACGTTTTTCTTGTCCATTTTCAGACTCCTTCTCTATTACTGATGTTTAATAAATCCAAGCTTGCTGAACGGATAAATGCGCACGAACGCTTTTCCGATAATACGGTCCTTCGTCACCGGACCGATCACACGGCTGTCGCTGCTGTGGTTGCGGTTGTCGCCCATCACCCAGTATTCATCCTCGCCAAGCTGGATCGGCTCGATCGCCATGCCGGGATCCTGGATCACTTCCTTGCCGTAGGATTCCTCCAGGATCTCCCCGTTAATGTAAATGTTTCCTTCCTCATCAATGCGCACTTCCTCGCCCGGAAGACCGATGATGCGCTTGATCCAGCGTTCCTTTTTGCTGCCCTCGTACGGGTAGATCACCACAATGTCGAATCTCTCCGGTTCGCTGAAGCGATAGCTGATCTTATCACAGATCAGATTATCCTTATCCTCCAGCGTCGGCTCCATGGAACGCCCGTCGACCTCCACTCTCTGTCCGATAAACGTCACGATAAACAGCGCCGCCGCGATCGCGACCGCAAAACACCCAATCCAGCTTAAAATCTCTTTCTTCATTAGCCTCTCCTTTATCTGCTGCTTAATACTGCCGTGAGGATCACAGAGCTTAAATTCACCGCCATGTGGAAGGTGATGCACGCCCGCAGCGTCCCCCATTTTTCATACACTGCGATCAGAATGAGCGCCATAGGAAACGCAAACAGCATCTGAACCACATTTCCGTGATACACGGCAAAAATCGCTGCCGCCAGAATTACGGCGGACTGCGCAGTTTTAGTATAACCCTTCAAACGATTATATACAATACCCCGAAATAAAACTTCTTCCATAATCGGGACGATCATCCCGACGCCGACGAGCTGAACTGCCAGATTGCTTCCAAACAGCGCCTCCTGCGTCTGGTTGGAAAAGGAGAAAAAAGAAAGGATCCAGTTCATCACCAGCGTCAGCAGCAAATTGCAGACGATACCGAGCACCGCAATTTTCACATAATCCAAAGCCGCCATTTCCGGCGTCCTGCGGCCATTCCCAGTCAGCTCTTTGTCTTTTTTGTACATCTGCCAAAACAACGGCAGTACAAGCACTGCCGCTATGCTAGTCAGAAAGGCTGCATCTGCATGCAGCCTCATCATACTTATGATATTGATCACCAGGTAATGGATCAGAACCGGTCCGATCACCCGTCCGACTTTGTCCGCCAGCTCCAAGAACATACTGTCTATCTCCCAAAGTATCTGTCAACTCCGTTTGCGATTCCCTGAACCATAACATCCTGGTTTGCCGCATCCGCCATGTACGCGTCGTCACCGGGATTCGTCATAAAGCCCATCTCCAGGATCGTCACCGGCATATCGCTCCAGTTGATCCCCGTCATATCGTCGGTAATCCAGATGCCGCGGTTATAAAGCCCGGTCGTCTCGCAGTAGGCGTTGATCAGATCGTCCGCCAGCTTCATGCAGCTCTCGTAGATATCCGACACATACGGATTGGACGCGGACGGCGCCGCTGTGAGCGCGCCCGATACGCTGCCGTCCTCCGAACCGTTGGCATGGATGCGCAGAAGAATATCCGCGCCCGCCTCGTTCGCCACCTGACAGCGTTCAATGTTGCTGATGTCGATGTCGTGTGTCTCGCGCGTCATGATCACGCGATAACCTCTTTTGATCAGCTCGTCTCGCAGCTTTAAAGAAACATCAAGATCCAGCTCATACTCATCCAGCCCGGATACACAGCCGCTGGTGCCGGTGGCAAGCCGCGCCTTCATGATATCAGACCCGGGACCGTTCGGCTCCACGCCGGACATATCCTGCCCCGGTCCCTGGTGTCCCGGATCGATCGCAACCAGCGGTCCGTCCCCGGTTCCCTGAATACCGTCCTGCGCCTCTGCAGCTGACTCGCTCTCCTGCTCCCCGGAAGCCGGTTCGCTGTCCTGCGTCTCTTCACCGCTTTCCTTTTCCGTCCCGGAAGCTCCCGCTTCCTTGTCGGCATCTATGATTTTTTCTGCTTCACTGTCCTTCTGCCGGTTGGCAAGCTGCTCCTCCTCCGTCAGCATCGCCTGCGCAGAGGAGCTATAGCTGCCTGCAAGCGCCAGCATCAGAACCAGCGCCAGCCCCCTTAAATATTTTTTCATTCCTGCCTCTCCCGCCGTTGTCTTAGAGTACACCCGGAATCTCCGCAGATGTCACCACGCAGTCGCCATTCTGATAGCGGAAATAGAATTTTGCTTCTTTCTTTGTTCCCGCATTGCCTGCGCTCTCTGTCTCAGTCTCAGATTCGCTCTCAGACTGTGCTTCGGTCTCCTCCTCAGTTTCCTCTTCGGTTTCCGCCTCCGCCTGCTCGTAGCTGCAGGTATAGGAAAGCGTCATTTCGATTCCAATATAGCTCTCCTCATCTCTTCCCGGATAGTAGATGTCTCCAAACGTCGGCTCAAAGCCCTCAAACGTGATATTATCCGCCTGCAGCTCGTCACCGCGGAAAAGATTACTGGATATTGCCTTAAACAGATTATCCTTATTCGGAACATCGGCGAAATCTTCCCCAAGGTCTGAGGACGCTTTTCCCTGCATCACTGCAGTGTACAGCTCATTGATCATGCTCTTTCCAAGCTCTTCCATCTGTATCTTCGCGTTTTCGCTGACCTCCAGACGGTCACGGATATCAAGCAGACCATTGCTCGTCTCCAGAGTACCCTCAAAGGATTCAAACGGAAGCCCGTTGATCTGAAGCTTCGCCGTCGGTTCCACGCCGGTAAGCTGATAGCGGACCGCACCCGGTGAGAGCGTGTCATCCTCCTTCACGCTGGATACATCCGGACTTGCGCCGTCGATCAGCACCTGCACGCCTGCCGGAACGATCAGCTCCATATCGACCGCATTTGCGCCGGCCGCCTGCACCGCCCACTGATCAAACAGACCGTATTTCTTTTCCTGCTGCTGTGTCAGACTGAGCCGCTGGCTGGTTTCCTTGCCGTCCACCGTGTAGGTGAAGGTGTAATCCTGCACAAACTGATTATCTGCGTTTAAGGAGCGGTCGCCTGCCTCCACGGTAAAGCTCTCGACTCCGGTTGCTTTTTTCACATATTCCTCGGCAACTCTCTGCGGATCGCTGTCCCGAAGCCCCTCATAGGCAAAGGTGCCGCCCACCGAAACAAGAATTACCACAACGATCCAGATTCCCAGGCGTGTGTTGCGCTGTTTTCTCTGCCGCCATTTATACTGTTGATTGTTATCCGTCATCACATATTCCTCCCTAGCTCTTTGCATCTTCCAGTTTCTGAACGACAGCAAGGTTCGCCCACTCGTAATCGTTCAAAAAGCTGTCCAAATTCGCATCAAAGTAGGACGGGTCGTAAGTCGGCTCATACCATGTCTTCTGTGAAAAATAATCCTTATATGTTTGCTTTGTGAAGATGCGTCCGTGCCGCGCAAAAATCTCGTTTCGTATGATCGCAAGCTCGCTTGCGCTGTACCCTGCCAGTTCATCTTCAGAGACATAACGGCTGCTCAGATCGTATGTATAGCTGTCGTCCCATGCTCCCGATGAACCGCCGCTGCTGCCGCCTGATGAACCGCCGCTTGACGGCTTGTCCCAGGACAGATAATTGCCTGCCACATAACCGGTCTGCCCGTCGTAGCTTACCTGTATCCAGCCGTTGTCCGTTGAGCCGGTAACCGTGACAGAAGATCCTGCGCTCAAACCGCCGATGCGGTCGTTGCTCGTGCCTGCGCCGGTGCGGACATTCACGTCGCCGGTCGCATACATGGTGCCGCTCATGGAAGTAACGTTCCAGGTAATGACTGCCGGCGTATTGCCGGTGTTCGAAGAACCGCCGTTACTTCCCGTCGAATTGCTGTCTGTGCCGCTGCTGCCGTTTGAAGAGCTGCTGTCCGTGCCCTCCGTCTGGCTGACAGTACTGCCCGAAGAGCTGCCGGTGCTTCCATTGCTGCCGGTACTTCCGTTGCTGCCGGTACTTCCATTTTGCAGATAATTTCCGCTGACATAGCCGGTCTGCCCGTTATAGGTCACCTCTATCCAGTTGCCCTCGCTGTTTCCGGTTACGGTAACGCCCTCTCCCACCTGGAGCGTGCCGAGGATATCCCCCTCCACGCCTGCGCTGCTTCTGACATTCACGCCGCCGGTGGCATACATCATGCTTGAATTCTCCCCGGAGGTTCCCGCAGCGGACGTGTCCGCCGCATTCCCCGTCCCGGAAGTGTTCTGATTATCTGCATTCGTCTTTGTATCCGACGCCGTTTTCGACGACACCGTAAATGAATCCTTTGTTTTTGAAAACTGCTCGACAGTGATCGGCTGCTCGGTTTCCTTCGTCTGCGCGCCAAGCCCCGGCTCTGTCTCTCCTTCAACCTGCTGGCTCTGATCCACCAGGGACAGCCCGGTATTTGTCAGAAAAATACTGCCGCCCGCTGCCAGCACTGTTGCCCCGCAGATTCCTAAAATTGTTGATATTTTCCTCTTATCAGACATTTTCCTCACCTCTTATGTTGATAATAACACACCCACCTGTAAATGTCCAACCTTTTTGCGGCGGTTCATGTTTCCTTAAGATTCACAAGAAAATCTACCGAAAATCCTTTCCCCACGCAAAGGCCCGAAGCCATCCGCGCGCTTTCCTTCACAGCGGTGTCTGTTATTTCACCTACATCCTCTCCGGCGCTTCAAAGCCAAGCACCCCGATGCACGCCTCCAGAACCCTTCTTGTCAGACAGAGAAGCGAGATCCAGGACGCCTTCTGCGCCGCATTCTCCTCGCTTAAAATCTTCGTTTCATGGTAGAAACGATTGAACGCATTCGCAAGGTCATAAATATAGGAACAGATCTTGTGCGGCGCCGTCTCTTCGAAAGCATTCTCCATTACGCCGTTGAAGCGGCTCAGCTCCAGCATCAGCGCTTTTTCACTGTCATTTGCCGCAGCAAGTATGCTCCCTTCTGCCGCGCTGCCGCCCGCTGCCTGGTATTTATTCAGGATCGACTTAATACGCACGATCGTATAGAGAATATACGGTCCGGTATTTCCCTCAAAGGAAGTAAACCGGTTTATATCAAACACATAGTCCTTGGACGCCTGGTTTGACAGATCGCCGTACTTGATCGCTGAAAGTCCGACGATTTTCGCCGTCTCGCGCGCCTCCTGCGGGTCGATCTCATGGTTATCCATGATCTTGTGGTACATCTCCTCCTCGATATCCGCGATCAGATGCTCCAGACGCATCACGCCGCCGTCCCTTGTCTTAAACGGCTTGCCGTCCTTTCCGTTCATTGTGCCGAAGCCAAGGAAGGAAAGCTTTGTATCCTCCTTCACAAGCCCGGTTTTCCGCGCGGTACGGAATACCTGGATAAAGTGCATCTCCTGCCGCTTGTCCGCCAGATAACAGATTTCATCCGGCTGGTAAAGCTTCATGCGCTCTACGATGGTCGCCAGGTCGGTGGTCGCATACAGCGACGCTCCGTCCGATTTCAGAATAATACACGGCGGAATTTCCTTGACATCCGTTTCTTCCTTTATATCCACCACCAGCGCCCCCTGGTCTTCGTGCGCAAAGCCCTCGTCCTTCATGCGCTGTACCATGTCCGGGATGTACGGCTGCGCGTCCGATTCCCCCTTCCAGAGGTCAAATTCCACATTCAGACGGCTGTAATTTTTCTTCAGATCGGCAATGGACACGCGCATAATGTGCTGCCAGAGCGCGCGGTAGCCCCGATTTCCCTGCTGGAGCTGCTTTGTCGCCTCCAGCGCCTCCTCGCGGTACGCTTCATCCTCCTTCGATCTTTTGCTCGCCGCCGGATAAATTTCCTCAAGATCACCGATCGTAAACGGCGCCTCCTGCGGATATTCCCCGGTATAGCCTTCCTTAAAATACGCAAGCTCCGGCTGACGATACCGCAGCTCGGTGATGATCAGCCCCATCTGCAGTCCCCAGTCACCCAGGTGCACGTCGCCGATCACCTCATGTCCCATAAAGCGCCCCATGCGCTTGATGCTCTCTCCAATGATCGCAGAGCGCAGATGCCCTACATGGAGCGGCTTTGCCACATTCGCTCCGCCGTAGTCGACGATGATCTTTTTCGGCTCCTTTGCCTTCTCCACAGACAGATTTTCGTCCGCCTGCATGTCGCTTAAAAAGCCTGCCAGATAATCTCCCGCCAGCTTCAGATTGATAAAGCCGGGATTTACCGCCTCCGCTTTTTCAAACATCACGCTGTCCTGCAAAGCAGCAACTACATCCTTTGCGATCATGATGGGAGCCTTTTTGTACTTCTTTGCCGCCGCCATCGCGCCGTTGCACTGGAACTCGCAGAGATCCGGTCGATTGGAAACCGTCACCTTTGCATAGGACGCCTCCACCCCTGCCTTCTCAAATGCCGGCACCAGTTCCTCTTCAATTAATGTAAGTATTTTCTTCATCTTCGCCAAACTCCTGTCTGTTAATCAAATGTCTACAGACGATTATACTGATAAAATCAATGTTTTTCAATCCTTTTTTATTCTCTCCATGCAGCAACAGGCGACAGATTCCTCGCCCATTCCCTGTACGCTTCATTTTCCTTCCTCGGTTTCCGCATCATCTGCGGGCTTGCGGTGTTCTTCCCAAAACTTTTTTATTTTTTTGCAAAAAAAGAAGCAGCGCACCTGTTTCTTAGATTCGCTGCTTACCTTTAATTCCATTATTCAGTTTTCTTTGCACAATCTTACCAACGCAGAAATCAATAGCTCCTCCATACTCTTAATATCGTTCCAGAAATTCCGCCATCGTGACAATCTCCGGGATTTCCACATCCAGAACCAGAAAATCCTTATCTCCCGTCACAAATACGTCAATGCCTTCCATGATTGCCGTTGCCAGTATCGGGGAATCCTTTGTGTCCCGCATCTCCGGGAATCCGTTCAAATCCAACGCTTTCGGTGTATAAACCATTTCAAAAGGCAGTTCCAGAAAGAAACGGTCAAGAAACTTCCTCTTTGCCGGGAACTTCCGGTCTGTCACAAGCCGCAGCTCCTCTACCACGTAGTCGCATACCACAATCTGATGGCTGTCCGTCAACCGCCTTGCAAGCTCCCTTGTCTGTTCCGACGGAAAGAAGATCATTGAGATAAAAATGTTGGTATCGAGCATTACCCGCAAACTAATACCCCCTTACTTCCTTCCGAATTTCCTTCATGTAGTCCTGCATTTCTTCCTCGGATGTGAAGCCTGCCTTCTTGGCCTCCCCGGCAAACGCTTCTTCTGCCCGCTTAAATGCCAGCATTGCGGAATTTTCAAAATAGAACCTGCCGTTTTCCTCTAAGATCACAATCTTATCCCCGGCTTTCAGTTTCAGCGCATTCCGTACAGATACGGGAATGGTAATCTGCCCTTTGCTGGAAATTTTTGCTACTTCCATATTTCATCATCCTTTCAAAATATCCGCTTGGTTTTCTTTACTTTCTTTACTTTCTTTACATTTCTATTATACGCAATGGATTCGATAATATCAATCTTTTTTACCGACTATTTTTATGAAGATTTCTTGATAGAAAATTATGGTTTCCATCCCATATGCCTGCGACGAGTCTTTCGGTGCTGCCGATGCAAAATAAGCAGCTCTGTCTTTTAGAATTGACAGCAGCCGCTCATTTTCTTTTTATTGCATTATTGAATTATAGCCGACTCCCACACTGTCAAAACATAAATTGGTTTTGACGGATCAGGTTCTATTTTCTTTCGTATTCTCCGGATCAGGCTCATTACATTGTCCTCTGCCCTGTAATATGGCTCTTTCCACACCTGGCTGTATATCTGTCCTTCTTCCATGGCAAAAGAAACAATCAATACTTTTCCCACATCATCATTCTTTTCCGCTTTATTTCTCCCCTCGTATCCTATCCGCATCTTCCTGCGTGATCATTTCATTCCTTACCATACTGTCCAAGACTATCTCCGCTCTCCAGGCAGTCAACTAATTATCTCCATTCGGTAAACAGGCAGACAGCGCATGCTTCATTTTCCCATCAGGTATTTCGACTGTTCTTTCTTCTTGCCGTCGCGTGGAAGATTATATGTCATTGCGCTTTCGATTAAGCACTTTCAGAAGTATAAGAGTGCCAATGAAAATAATAATGATAACACTTATACTCAACAACGGAGAATATACAATTTTTTCATCATGCGCATAATTTGAAAGCACTAATCCTGTTGTCATAGGATATACATTGATAAGGTTCCCATCAGCAAGGAATATTCCACAAAATCCATAGAAGAATGAGAAGATTACCCCGGACAGAAATTTGTCCTGCTTTCTCGTTGCTATAACAATGACCGGAAGGATCGCAATATAACAGCAAGTGCTTACAACAAATAGCTGTTTAAGGCTTATAACGCAAGATTGCAAATTGATATCTGTGCAGCCCATTGCTTTAGCAATAATCAAAGTAACAATAAAGCTGAAAATCCATTCAAGAATTACCAGGCCATAACCTACTACTATTTTTGATAAAATCAACCTGAATTTTGAAACCGGAACGACCAGTATATTTTTCAATGTAAGATCGGTATATTCCCGGTTAATTGAATATCCAACCACTAACGTGAATGTAAAGGGAAGAAATAAGCTAAAATGGTTCCAGATCGCTCCCTCCGAAAGTCCTGTGTAGCTGATTATACTGTTATTGGTTCCGGCTAATTGGAACGCTGCTAAAATAATAGAAAAAAATACAGATACAATTCCAAGCCAAAGAATATTGTATCTTTTATATTTTAAAAACTCTGTTTTTATTAGTCGTATCATTTTTAACACCCCCTAAATTTCCTGCCTGCTTTTATAGACAATCGCAATCGTTAATGAAGCAATCGCGGTCAGCATCAAAACACCAATACACGCGGGAGAATTTAAAAACCAGTCGTCCAATCCGTAACCGGAAGCAGATCCTGTAGTCATGCGAGGTAATGCCCATCTGAAAACAGCAGACAGGGGAGTCAGAACGTTTGATATAGCAAATACGATCTCAAAGCTAGCACTTGCATAAACAAACGATAGAATTATAGAAAAAATATAGCCTTTCCTGCTCAGACATTCAATGGCGATAACAGGAAGTATAGAAAACGCCACCATAACACCAATGAGAAGTCCCATCAACAGCCTGTAAAGAATATGGTCGGTACTCCCTATGATCAATCCGCCTATTAAGGTCGCGCCAGTCGTCGCAAGAGAATATATAACGGAAAATATCAATATAATAATTACTTTTGCAATGAACAGGGCTGCTGTGGAAACCGGGATTGCGTTAAGGTTCTTTTGTGTTCCATTCGTTTCTTCCGAAAAGAACAATATCGCTCCCAAAACCCCCAAAACTGTTGGTAATAGTAAAAAATATCCAAATATAGCAATATTCATATAAAGCCAGTCAAATTCTAAATTGCCTTTCACAGCAAATGCGATCATAGAAATAGGAAACAGTGCAGCCGCAAGAATTGTTAATAATACAAATTTTTTCCGTTTTAATTTCAGAAATTCACAATAGACCAATTTAAGCAATTCCCTCGCCTCCTGTCACACGCTTGAAATACTCTTCCAGACTTTCCTCGCAGGTATGCGCTTCCGATACCACCAGTCCGTTTTCCACAAAAGCGGTAACAATCTCCCCGACAGCCAAATCCAAATTGTGCAGACGCAGGTTGTGGTCATCCTGTACCGAAAAATGGCTCTCATGGAAATTATGTTCTAAAATTCTTGCCGCCTGTGCCGTATCAGAAACAATAAAGCGGATATGTTTACTGCTTTTCTGTTCCAGCTTTGCAAGGCTTTCCTCTTCCAGTAATGCACCGTGGTCGATAATCCCTATATCATCAGCCAGTAAAGAAATTTCCGAAAGAATGTGACTGGAAATCAAAATTGTTTTTCCCCGTGCATCGCAAAGTTCACGGATAAAAGAACGAACCTCTGCAATGCCGATAGGGTCAAGCCCGTTGATTGGTTCGTCCAGTATTAAAAGCTCCGGGTCGTGCATGATGGCAAGGGCAATCGCTAACCGCTGCTTCATACCAAGAGAATACTGCGAAAACAGCTTCTTGTCCTTATAGGGCAAACCGACTAAATCCAAAGCATCCTTAATTGCATGGCTGCTCGGTACTCCCCGCAGCGTAGCAAAGATACGCAGGTTCTCCGTGCCGGTCAGATTGGGATAAAAACCGGGGGATTCGATCAGGCTGCCGATACGCGGAAGTATTTTCTTTTCGTTGCCCCTTAAAGGCTCTCCCCATATCCTAACTTCGCCTGACGTTGGCTGTGTCAACCCAAGCAGCATTTTCATGGTCGTTGTTTTCCCCGCTCCGTTTCTTCCAAGCAGACCATAGATTTTCCCTTTCTCCACATGGATATTGAGGTCGGCAACACTCTTTTGTGCGCCATACTGTTTTGTCAGATTTTTTGTTTCAATGATGTAATCACTCATATTCAAACCTCCTTGTTCTGAAAGGGATTATACCACGCCAACCTTGCATTAACCTTGCACTAACCTTGCATTAACCTTGCAATTTGAACGCAGATAAGCGAAGCGGTCTGCGTTCATGAGCATGTAGCAAAGCAAAATGCGAATGTCCGCTTTACACCGCCGTTTTTCCCCTAAAAAGCAATTAAGGCTGTCGCCATAGAGGGCAGCCTTAATCTGCAAGGGAGAAAATCAGCGTAAAAGCGGTTCCTTTCCCCGGTACGCTTTCCGCCGTTATGGTTCCATTCATTTTTTCTACAAGCTGATGTACGATAGACAGCCCCAGACCGCTGCCCTTTTCAGAGCGTCCTTTGTCGCACTTATAAAGCCGTTCAAAAATATGTTTCAAATCTTCTTTTTCAATTCCAATACCATTGTCGGCTAATAAGATTTTCATATTTCCGCTTTGCTTTGACAAAATCATTTCTATCCTATCCGCATGGCTGTGAGCAATCACGTTTTGTATGAGATTGTTCAATACCCGCATATAGCCATCCGTATCCAGTCTTACCCGGAATGGCTGTTCGGGAATGTCAATATGGTACTCTATCTGCTTATCCTCAAATATCGGTATCCAGTCAATCAGTATATCCCTTGTCAGTTTTCCCGCTTCGATAGTGTTTATTTCCATAGCAAATTCATCTGAACCCAGCTTGAACCAGTCAAAAAGTACGTCAATATATTCTTTTAGGTCGTGTGCTTTCCGCCGGGCGGTTTCTATATAATCGTCGCGGTCTTTCCCGGTAACAATTCCTTTGTGTGCGGCGTCAAGATACCCAATCAAAGTAGTAAGGGGCGTTCTCACATCATGCGAAAGGCTCGTCATAAGCTGCCGGTTTGTTTCGTCTGTCTGGCGAAACGCAAAGAACCTGTTTTCATAAGATACGATAATATCATTGATTTCATAGGCAAGCGGCGCGATAAGCTCATTTGCAGCGGATAAAATACGTCTGTTTCCGTTTCCGTTCTTCACATCAGCCAGTGCGTCAGACATTTCGGAAATCTGTTTCTTTACCCGTCTGACAATCAGGCAGGAAGTAAGGACAGAAATTATGGCAATGATAACCGATACAGCAGCAACTAATTCCATGAAAATCATACCTCCTTGTTGAAACGGTAGCCGATACCTTTGATTGTCTGAATGTATTTCGGGTTTCCGGGATTTTCTTCTAATTTCTTCCGCAAGCGGCTGATGATTGCCATAATGTTGCTGTCGTCATAGACATATTCCTCGCCCCAGACTTCTTCATAAATCCGCTGCTTTGTAAGGATTTTCCCTTGATTTTTCGCGCAGAAAAGAAGTAAGTCAAATTCCTTTGGGGGAAGTTCAAATGTTCCATTGATTGTAGTAATGGAGCGGCTTTCAAGGTCGATTTCCAGACCGTCAAAGTGAAGCTGCCGCGGTGTTCCGTCTGGTTGATTGAAACGGATATAGCGTCGTATCAGCGAAACAATACGGGCTATTAGCTCGTCCATATCAAAAGGCTTTGTCAGATAATCGTCAGCTCCTGCCCGTAATCCCCGCACTTTGGAAGCACTGTCATTTTTAGATGTAAACATCAGAATCGGCAGGTTGTTTTCTGCCCTGATTTTTTCCAGTGTTTCAAATCCGTCCATGCCGGGCATCATAATGTCAAGTATCACAAGCTGATAGTCTTTTTCCTTTATTTTTTTTAGGCCTTCTTTGCCGGTATTACAACAGTCGGCTTCTATATTTTCAGAAAAAACGCTGCGCTTAATCAATGTGCAAAGTTCTCTATCATCATCTATTATTAAAATCCTATTCATTCCTGATTCCTCCTAATTTCAAACCACCTCAGTATATGACATTTTTCCAGATAAGCATTATTATATTTCTTTGGTGGATAAGAAACAAGTCAATCACTCTTAACATTTACTAAACTCTGGAAATGCTTTAGCAGGAGCAGAACCTTCTGATTGGGATTTCTGCCCCTACTTTCACGTGTTTACCTATCAACAAATATTAACATTAGGGTTTTAAAATTATTTCATACTTATCATTTTACAATTGTCTCATATGCCTGCAAATACTTTGATGAAGCCTGCCTGCTGGCATCGGGATTATTGGAGCTGCAGCTGGAGGGCTGTATCCTGCTCGACCAAAAAACGGTCACTGTAACCGGCGCCCTTCCGGAGCAGAAGCAATATCTGAAGCCTCTGTATGACTTTTTGAATCAGTCATCACAGCGAAAGCCCGTAAAAATAGAAAAGGTTCTGGAAGCCTATACATATTCTGTTACAGGCAAAAACATCACCGCATTATTTGATTCCGTCGGTATGTCCCTAAAAATATGTAATAATCGGAGAGCTGGTCCGCTTAACAAATGTACGGTACAGCACATTAAAATTTTACACCGAGGAGGGTATGCTGCCCTTTGAGCAAGCGGAAGAAAAACATCCCGGAAATCAAAGTCATCTTCAGCCAGGAGCAGGCAGAAGGATGAAGAGGGTTCTGCATGAAGAGGGTCCTGCTCCCTGCGCCCGGCCAGGCTTTTGCCCTTGCCCGGTCCGGCTTTATCCTTCGCGCGGTTCGTCTTTTGCCGTCATTGATTTTTATTTCGTCTGGTGGTAAGATAAAAAAAACAACGGATTTTTGCAGGCAACCGGACATCCTGTCTGGATGCCGCAAAAATTTATGTGATAGTTGTGCAATAGAAAAGGAGGATTTTTATGAGTACCATGTCAGTTTTTTATGAGAAACAGGCGCAAACCGTCATCAAGGCTCTGCAGAAGCGCGGTATGGACGGGCACTACTGCCCGGACTGCAAAAGCGCCGTTGAAAAAGTATTGTCTCTGATTCCGGAAGGGGCTACCGTTACCTGGGGCGGTTCGGAATCCATCACAGAATGCGGTCTGCTGGACGCTCTGAAAAATGCGCCGGTAGAGCTCTGGGACCGCGCTGAAATTCCGCAGGAGGAGCGTAAAGCATTTTATCGCAAGGCATTTTCCGCAGATTTTTATCTGATGAGCGCAAATGCCGTCACTCTTGACGGGCAGCTCGTCAATATAGACGGAACGGGCAACCGCGTTGCCGCGCTCTCCTACGGGCCGGATTGTGTGATTTTGCTTGTTGGCATGAACAAAATTGTGCCGGATCTGGACGCTGCCATTGCGCGCGTGCATAATATTGCCGCGCCGCCAAATGCTATCCGGCTCGGTCTTTCCACGCCCTGCGCGAAAGACGGCGTCTGTCACAACTGCTTCTCCCCGGAAAAAATATGCAACATGCTGCATGTTCAGCATTACAACCGTTTCCCGGGACGCATCCAGGTCATCCTGGTCGGAGAATCCCTCGGCTTCTGAAAATACTCTGTCCGGTGGAATGTCCGGATTTTAACAACATTCTATACGGCGGAACGTCCGTATTCTGCAAACACTCTGTACGGCGAACGCCCGGATTCCGGAAATACTGTGCCGGAGCAGACAAAATGCCCCGGCATCACAGCATTTTCAAATCGCTTTAAACGCAGCCGCTTTGCGAAAGAAAGGAGTTCTCATGGAATACACGAAAGACTACAAATGCAAATGCCCGACGGATGCTTCCGACGTCACACATACTGTTACATATAAGAAAGGGAGCTGCAGCCGCTACCCGGAGGATATCATGCTCTCCTTTGTGTGCAGCCGCAACTCCGCCTGTGTGAAGTGCTCGCAAAATTATATTGACTGACGCCATCCGCATTGCGTCAGCGGACGTTCCTGCCGACACTTCGCAACATATTGCATCAGCGGACGTTTGACCGGTGTCCTGCAGCAGATTGCATCAGCGAACATTTGGACGGTGCTCCGCCGCATTGCATCAGCAGGTTCTCTTTTGATGTTATTTGCGCGTTACCGGTTCAGGTAGCCGTCCGGCTCCAGAGCTTTTTCACGCTCATTTAAAAGTTTCATATTGTACAGCTCGTATTGATTGAACATCTCGGACGAAAAATCGGACAGGTTAATCCTTCCCGCATACCAGTTTTTGCCGCCGAAGTATTCCTGCAGCTCCTGGGGTGTAAAGATGGCGCCCCGGCGCGCATAAATCTCGTAGCGTGCATAACATGCCACCCGCGCAGAAAGCACATTCACCTCTTCTTCTGTCAGATAGCGGATGTCGCTGTCCGCAAATATATACTGCCCGGACAGGTAACCGGATTCCGGCGCGATGGCCGCTTCGGACGTTTCCGCAGCAAAAAGGGACAGTTCCTCATTCACCCTATAGATGTCGTAGCCTGGCTGGTCCAACTTGTAAGTATCATACTCTACGATCAACAGAAGATTCGCCTGCTCATAAACATTAAATACCTTATCCGTGAAATCGTCGGGATCTACCGTTCCCGCATACCAGCTCTTAGAACCAAAATAATCCTTCAGCTCCTGCGAAGCAAATTTCCGTCCGTGACGCGCATAGATTTCATTTTTCGCATAGCTGATCGCCTGCGGGGAAAGCCGTGACACTTCCGAACGATCCAGATACCGCTCGGCTACGTCCGGGAAAATGTATTCGATGACAGGCGCCGCGTCGGAGGTTCCGGCTAACTGCAGCTCCGTCGTTTCCTGCTGCTCCGCTGTTTTCTCTCCCGGCTGGCTGACGCCTTCCCCTGCCTCCATTTTCTCAATTTCTTCCATGATGTCTACATCATGCAGGTCCTCGTTTCTGCTGAATCCGGCTTCCGTCCCCGGTTCTGTCTCTATTGCCGCTTCCGTTTCCGTCTCTGTCGATACAATTTCCGTTTCAGTTTCTGTTTCTGTCTCTGTTTCCGGTTCAGTCTCAATCGCTGGCGCAGCTTCTGTCTGCGTCTCTGCTTCTGTTTCCAACTCAGTCTCAGTCGCCGGCGCAGCTTCTGTCTGTGTCTCCACCTCTGTTTCCGACTCAATCTCAGTCGCCGCTTCTGTCGCAGTTTCTGTCTCCGTTTCCGTCTCTCCTTCTGTCTGCAGCTCGGATTCCGATTCCTTCTCGCTCTCCCCGGCAGCCTTCGCCTGCTCCATGCAGACGGCTACCGCCTCTTTGACTGCATCGGAAGTGACGGTCGCACCGGCGATTGCATCCACCTCGCTTGTCTGATCTTTTAAAATGCTCTTTATCAGATCGTTTCCTATCTCAGCTCCCTGCCCGGCAGTTTCCCCGGAAAGGTTCATACCCATGCTGACGATTCCCTTCTCGTCGAAGGTACAAGTCACCATAATTTTACTTGCATAGCCGTCGGCATACGCCGTATATTCACCCGGAACATAAGAAACCGCCTGCTCCGTTTCGGTTTCTTCCTCAGTATCCGGCTCGGCCGCATCCGTCCCGGCCGGTTTCGCTGCATCCCCGGTTTCTTCCTCCGTCACAGCTTCCCCGGCCTCATCCGCTCCCGCTTCGCCTGTCCCGGATTGCGTGTCATCTGCATCATCCGTCTTGGCCGTATCCGTAGTGCCATCCGCTGCCGCCGCGCTTTGATCTTCTTCCGTACCGGATTCTTCGGTGTCATCCTCCGCTTCCGCTGCCAAACGCTCCAGCAGTTCTGCATTCGCAAGCTCATATTCGTTCAGCATACTTTCCGGGAAATCGCTCTCTTTTATGAAACCAAAATACCAGCTCTTTCCGGAAAAGTATTCCGCTATCTCCGGATCATCAAACAGCATCCCGCGCCGCGCAAAGATCTCATATCTCGCGTATTCCAGCTCCCCGCGCGTCCAGCCTTCCACTTCCTCTTCTTCCAGATAGCGGCTGCTGCTTTCCGGAAGATAAACGTCCGGCGCCTCTGTTTTTGCCGCTTCGGATTTCATTTCCGCCGCCAGACTGTCTGCGCCCTGCGCGGATAATACCACGCAGGCGCAAAGCCCGGCTGCCGCCACTTTTTTCAGGCTTTTCCTTTTTCTCATAACATCGCCTCTCTCTACTTTGCCGCGATCCGGTCATCCGTCAGATAAATCCACGTCCGATCTTCTGATGACGTCACGATTTCCAGCGTACTTTTTCCTGTGACATCCAGCTCAAAGGCAACCGGCCCCTCCTGCATCTCAAACCCGGAAATTTCATACAGCGTCTCTCCGTCCGCCTTAATCTGAACAGAAGCATCTGTCTCCAACGTCCCCTCCGTCAGCGCTGTGAGCGTTCCGGTAAAGGTCGTGTAATTTCCCGACAGATTGTAAAGTGCTCTTGCATTTTCCTGCGCATTCAGCTCCAGTAAACGGTCGTGCAGGATACCGTAAACATCTGTGTAAAGCTTTTGCTCCGTATAGGTACCTACCTCTTCCACCAGGATCAGATCCGCCAGGCGCTGAATATCTGCCGCTTCGCCCGTACCGTCTTTCACGCCGAGCGCGCTGGTGAGATACAGATGTCCGTAATCATAGCTTCCATTATTGGACGCTGCCACCGTCAGCACGTTCACTCCGCTGACGTCTACGGAAAATGCCGTTTCATCCGTATTTTTCCGGATATCACGCAATTCATACAGAAGCTTTCCATCGCCAAAAACTGCAAACTGCATATTTACATTCTCAGACGCACCGGAATAAGGAGACACCGTACCGGAAAATACGACATACCCGTCAGCGAGCTGCACGCTGAGGCGCGCATCGTTTGACGCATCCAGACGCACGCTGCCAAGCTCCAGCGTCTTTGCCTTCGTATTTATTTCGTCTATACCATAAACATCGGAAGCCTCGCAGTAATCACTGTTCATCCATTCCAGCTCCGCCAGCCGCACAGTTTCCTCTGCCTGCTGCCCCAGTTCAGCTGTCGTCTCCATGATGAATCCGCGCTCCGCGTCCGCCGGAAGGTCGTTCCAGGTGCCGTCATAATTGATGCTCAGAAGATATTCCAGGCTGTCCACATTGTCCGGCTTTCCGTCGCCCCAGTTCAGATAATTGCCAAAGGCTTCGCCATTGCTCCAGCCCCAGACGCCCTTGGTCAGCCTTCCGCCGATCCAGTAGCTGTCCCAGAGACCGTCGTATGCCAGATACTGCAGCGCAAGATTCTGGTCCGCATCCACCGGGCACGCCAGCACGCCGCCTGCCGCCGCACAGAACGCACTTGCCTGATCCCAGGTAAGCGGCTCTTCAAATAAATAGTAGCAGTGATTTCCAAGCGTCACGATCTGCGCCGCACGCTGCTCCACAACAGCCGGAATCTCCGGAAATTCCGCCGCTGCTGCCTGAACAGCTTCCTTTGCAAGCGGCTTTTTCAGCATCGTGTCAGCCAGATAGAAGTACAGGTAGCTGTTATCCTCTCTGGTCGATGTGCGCACCTCCAGCGTCTTTTTTCCGGTCACATCCAGGGAAACCGGCATCGGCTGCTCCAGAATGGAGTAATTTTCCGCCTTAAATACACTCTCTCCATCCAGAAGGATTTCCAGGGTTCCCTCTGCTTCCTGATAATAGTCATAGTAATCATAGCGGTCTGATGCAAAGAGCGTCGCTTCAAAGGAAGTATACTTCCCGTCCAGATTCCAGAGCGCATACCCGCCCTCCGATGCAGAAAACGCGCAGGCGTCACGGTGAATATTTCCGTAGATATCCGTAATCATGCCCGCTTCCGTCCTCTCATATCCGGCAGAGCTTACAAGGGCAGGCTTATCAAGCATCTCCCGCGTCTCCTCCAGAGCTGTCTCCGTACCGTCCGCGAACAATTTTCCTTCATTTAAGAACAGATATCCGTTGTATGTGTTTCCGTAAGCATTTGTCTGGATACAGAGCTTTTCCACACCCTTCACGTCGATCGCAAACGGAATCGCCGCATCGCCCTTCTGGTAATCATATTTCGAGAACAGCAGCGTGCCGTCGCCCCAGATAGCAATTTCAAAACTGCATCCGCTGTCCGCTTCCGTCCAGGTGCTGATGGTGCCGGTCAGCCTCGACCACGCTCCGTCAAGGTCATATGTCATCGAACCTCTCTGCGCCGCGTCCAGATACAGACTGTAAAAATGGTCGTTTCCGTATGGATCCGTCAGATATTTTTCTATGCCGCAGCTATTGGATGCCTCAGGTGTGAGATCTGCAAGGTATGCCTGTGCTGCTTCTGTACGCTCTTCTTCCTGCACTGCAGCCTCTGCAGTTTCTTCTGCCGCCTCTGTAATTTCTTCTGCCGCATCTGCTGCCTCTGACATTTCTTCTGCTGCATCTGTATCCGCGCCTGCTTCCCCGTCATCCGGCTCCGCTTCTATCGTATTATCCGCAATTTCCGCTGCCGCCGGTTCGATTTCCAGAATAAAACCGCCGTCGGTATTTTCTCCATAGTTATCATTCCAGTGGTTTCCAAAGCCGCTTCCCATCTCCAGATAGTTTTCGCCTTCTTCTTCGTAATCGGAATTATCCGGCTGTCCGCTGTCCCAGTCTGTCCATTCAAACGGTTCGCCTGTTATCCACTGCCAGCCGCCTTCCCAGTCGGCGTCTGCCGCTCCGAGCCAGTATTCGCCAAAAGGCGCACCCTCCAGGAGCTTTTCGATCACCGCTTTTTCGCGCTCCGAGGTAATGGTCGCAAGATGCCCGCCGGCCGTCTCACAGAAGGTATTTGCCAGCTTCCAGCTCAGGTTCATGTCATACCGCGCATAGATATGCCCTTCATAAGTCACATAAGCTGCCGCCTGGCTCTTTACGTTGTCCGCAAATTCTCCGGTCGGTATCTGTGCCTCTTCCACTTCCATGCCCAAAATTTCCGCAGTATCCGTGGTATCAGGCGCAGGCGCTTCCTCCGCCGCATATTCATTCAGAATCTCAGCGCCCTCCATGTTCTCTGCAATATTCTGCGCAATATAATCCTGTGTTTCCTCCGCCGTCATAAACAGCGACTCGTTCCTGTCTGTTTCAAGCATAAGCTGACCGTCCGGCATCTGTTCAATGTCCGAAACGTACATTACCATAAACGCATCCCGCTGCTCCGCCTGACGATCCAGCGTTTTCAGCGGCACCGCCATGTGGAATACCAGATACAGCCGGTTTTCCGTATAATCCTCATTCGTCTTGTAGGCAAGCTTAAAGGAATCCAGCGCCATCTCGCTCTCATTCCAGACAAGCCAGCCTTCGCTGCCCGCATACTCCAGAATGCTGTCGGATGCGCTCACAAATTTCTGTCTCACATAATCTTCAAATGTCTGCGACAACGCAATAAGCTCTTCTTCGCTTACGTTGATCTCATAGGTATTCAGCCCGGAGATCTCATAGCTGTACTGATTGTTCGTCACACGATAGCCGTTCTCCAGCATTTCCTGCTCATCGTATGTGATCTCTCCCTCGTAGACGTCACCGTTCTTTGCAACGATCCGTTCGCTGCTGCTCATGCTCCAGAGCGAGGTCAGCGACACATAGGGCTGATCGTAATCAATCGTCAGCTCCACGCGCACGTTCGGGCATATTCCCGAAAAACTTACCGTCAGCGCGTCCGCCAGGTCAACTTCCTGCGGCTCTTCGAGGTTTTCCACGGTAAATTCCTTCGTGCCGCCCTCCAAATAAACGCCGATCTGGTAAATATACAGCGGCTCCTGCTCATATGCGCATTCCAGCGTCACCGTTTCCCCATTCGTCAACGCCGTTTCCTTATCAAGCGTCGTGTTAAAATTACCGCGCCAGCTGTCACGGATAATCTTCACGGCATTTTCCAGATCCGCCGCCATATCTGCGTCCTCCTGCAAAGCGCCGTAAACGCCGCGCCCCGCCTCTTCGAACGCCGCCTGCAGATCCGCACCCAGCTTTTCCGTATCCAGCGCAATGTCGGCATACCCGGCGCCGTCATATCCGGAAAACTCACAATTTAAATAATCCGTCAGGACAACCGTATGTGTCGGCAAAAGTCCCTCTGCCGTCTCCGTCATATCCTCCCAGCTAAAACGGATACCATACTCACTGATTTCCGGTTTATCCATGTTGATGACCGCCTTCACCTCATCGCCGTTTTTGAGTCCGCCAGACGGCTGTACATCCAGATAGAAGGAATACAGATAATTGCCAAGCTCTTCGGAAATAAAGCTCTCCGCCTCCTGCTCCCCGGCAAGCGCGCGCACCTGCGTTTCCACATCGCTTTTCAGCTTCTCATAATCCGTGCTGATATAAGCGTAGCCGTCACCCTCGAATCCGGAAAACTCCATCTTCATATAATCATTCAGACGGATTTCCTGTATCTCGATCAGATCCGCCACTGTCAGAACCGCAGAACCATTTTTCAGCGCGATCCCATAGTCATTCAGAAGCTTTTTATCCAGATTGCTTTCCACAGTCACTTCATCGCCGTTTGCAAGCTGGCTGCTTTTTGACATCGAAAAATCCTTCATCGCGTCGGCGATCAGCGCCTCCACATCTTCCTTTTCCCGCTCCGTCAGAGCTTTCTTTTCGCCGATATCCGCCAGCAGCTTATCCGTATCAAAGGAAACCCTTCCCGTTCCCTCCGTGCTTAAGCCCTCCACCTTCAGCCCCACATAATCCATGACCTCCAGCGTGCGTTTTCCGGTAACCAGCATAATAACCACCGCCAGAACAACCACCACGGCAACGGCAGCGCCAAGAAATATCATTGGCTTCTTTTTTCCGCCGTCTTTTCCATTTCCGCTGCTCTGTGCCGGAGCTGTCTGCTGTGCTTTCGCCTCGCCGCCCGCAGGCGCCGTCCGCTGCTGTGCCCCGCAATGCGGACAATGCTTCGCATCATTTTCAATTTCTTTTCCACAGTTATGACAATACATCGCTTTCCTCCCTCTCTTCTGTTGCCGCTTTAGTCATCCACCGCCGGAATAATCTCCGTGTAGGAGGAACCGCAGTTCACACAGGTATATGTGCAGATCCCCGTCTGCCCGACCGTCGCCTCAAGCAGCACCTCCTTCTGGAAATTATGCTCCCACGTCTCTGCTGATTCGTAGCTCATATCGAAAATCGCATAATTGCTGTCGCCGCCCTCATAGGAAATCTTCAGCTGCGTGACGCCGACCGTATTGATCGTGATGGTCTGGTTCAGCATATCCTTCGTCAGCTCCAGCTCCTTCATCAGATTGCCGTCTCCGAATACGCGCAGCAGAGCGTCTCCGTTCCGCTCATTGTCCTGGTGCCCGACTGTAAAGGTAACGCTGTTGTATTTCTGGCCCAGATTGTAAAGCGCCTCCCGCGTCGAATCGTAGTTCTCCGGGATCGCTCCTTTATAATACGCCTTGCCCATAACGTAGAAGCAGTCCTGCGTATCCTCCGTTTCCTCAAGCGAATACAGATTCGTTACCTGATACGGCGTCAGATACGGCACGCACGCGCTCTGCTCCGGTATCGTCTCGCCGTAGGAATATCCGCAGTCTTTGCAGGTGTAGGTGTAAACGCCGTCGCTGAACACCGAAACAACCTGCGTCATTTCCGCCACAAAATTATGCCCGCCGAAGCCTGTCACATTCGCGTAGCCGTATGCCGCATCGCCGCCCTCCTGATCCAGGCGCAGCTGCTTCACACCCGTCGTATCCAGCTCCAGCTTCTGCGTCATCATATCGCTTGCAAGCTGTACGGTCTGCGCCAGCTCACCGTCTTTGTAAATATACAGCGTTGCGCTGCCGTTCCGCTCGCCGTCGATATGTCCGACCTCCATCGTTACCTTCGAAAACTGCCCGTCCAGGTTATAGAGCGCCTGGCGGTAGCTGTCGTAATTTGCAGGTGTCAGCCCCTGCTTATATTCTGCCGCCATCATATAAAACGCTTCCGTCGGCTCATTATCCCACAGAGTGAAATTATTCGTCTGATACGGCGTCAGCACATGCGGCACCTGGTTCTGTACCGTATCCGCTGCATCCGTTTCCTGCGCCGCACTGCTGTCCGTTCCTGCTTCCTGCACTGCCGCGTCAATCTCCGCAGCCCCTTCCGCTGCCGTTTCCTCTGCCAGCACTGCGGCGCTGCCCGTCAGCACAAGCCCGACCGCAAACAGAATTGCATAAAATCCTCTTCTCTTTCGCTTCATAGCCCATCTCCTCCTCGCCTGATGTTTTCAAAAAATTGTTGCTGTTCACTCCGTTCACAGCAGGTGTCTGAAGCTGGCGTGAACAGTAACGAAAAATTCAGTAATTACATTAATTTTATCAACGTTCTCTTTCAATGTCAAAACATTTATCGGAAACTTAGACAACAATTACGCACAATTTTTTTATTTTTTATGCAACCTTTACTTGACAGGGGAATTCCCATGTGCTATCCTTTACATACCAACGGTATGTTTTCACGAAAATTTTCTGAGGAAATCATCATGGCAAGAAATAAACACCCGGAAGAAACAGTAAATTTAATATTGGACACGGCTTACCGCCTGTTTATGCAGAAAGGCTATGAGCATACGTCCATCCAGGATATCATCGACCAGCTTGGAGGTTTGAGTAAGGGCGCGATCTATCACCATTTTAAATCAAAGGAAGAAATTCTGATCGCAGTCACCGATCGTTTGTCCGCACAATCGAACGCGCAGCTCGCCGCTATCCGCGACCGCAAGGGACTTACCGGAGCAGAAAAGCTGAAAATGCTTTTCAGGGAATCTGTCACAAATCCCATGCAGAACGAGCTGTTTACTGCCGCGCCGAATTTCGGCGATAATCCGCAGCTGCTTTTTATGATTCTGGACGGGAGTCTGAACGATTCCGCGCCCAACTATATCCAGCCGATCATTGAGCAGGGCATTGCGGACGGTACTATCCAGACAGCGCATCCGGAGGAATTTTCCGAGATGCTGATGCTGCTTGCAAACTTCTGGCTGAATCCCATGATCTTCGGCGATTCCGTGGAAAAAACGCACAATAAATTCAAAGTTTTCCAGCAGCTTCTGGACGGTATCGGGCTGCATGTTGTTGATGGGGATATGCTGCACCGCATGGAGGAGCTGTCTGCAATTTACCAGGAACACCGATAATTTTCCACCTGTACGGCTGTTTCGATCAGCAACCAGACAGGTGGCAGTTTTTTACTATTATACATACCGCAGGTCGGTATTAAAAGGAGGATTTTTATGAAAAAGAACCTGTTTTCCAAAGATTTTACACTTGTGGTCATCGGACAAATTATCTCACTGTTCGGCAATGCCGCCCTCTGCTTCGCGCTGCCGCTGTATCTTTTGAACCTGACCGGCTCCGCACAGCTATACGGCACGGTGACTGCCTGCGCCCTTATCCCCTCCATCCTGCTCTCGCCTGTCGGCGGCATCATCGCGGACAGGGTAAATAAGCGCAATATCATGGCAGCGCTTGATTTTTCCGCCTCCGCTCTGGTTTTTGTCCTTTTTCTTCTGATGGACGCCGGGAATCCCGTTCTCCTGCTTACCGCCGTGCTCATGGCGCTGTACGGCATCGCAGGCGCATACCGCCCGGCCGTGCAGGCTGCGATCCCGGCGCTTGCCGGCTCAGAGCATCTGATACATGCAAACGCTGTTATCAACAGCGTCAACTCCCTCGCTTCTCTGCTCGGTCCGGCACTTGGCGGCGTCCTTTTCAGCGTCTGTGGACTGAAGACGCTACTTTTGCTCTGCACCGTCTGCTTTGCGCTCTCCGCCGTCATGGAGCTTTTTATCTACATTCCATATACACGCCCGCAGCGTACGCAAAGACTTCTTTCCATGCTTCGAACGGATTTTGGCGAAAGTCTCTCGTTTATCTTTCGCAGAAAAACCGTGATCGGCAAGAGTCTTCTGATCGTCTGCGCCATTAATTTCTTTTTGTCCGCAATGCTCACAGTCGGGCTTCCTTATCTGATCACAGAGGTTCTGCCCTTCTCCGCGACTCTCGCAAACCGGCTCTGCGGCTTCGCGGAGGGCGCGCTGGCAGCCGGTGGTCTGGCGGGCGGCATCTGCGCCGGGATTTTTGCCTCCCGCCTTGCCGCATCCGCCCGAATCTCCTGCGATTCGAACACTATGCAGGCGCAAGGCGGACAGAGCGGTATTCAATATGCCGGAAATCTGCTCATCTTTGCCGCCGCGCTTATTTTCCCGATGGGAATTGCCGTAATGCTCTCGCCGTCCGCACATTTCACCTATGCGGTTCTGGTTATCTGCTGTTTCCTTCTAATGGCGCTGTGTTCCGTATTTACGATACAGGTGCTCTCCTTCGTCCAGGCGGAAACCCCGGAGGCGCTGCTTGGCAAAGTGATTTCCGTCATCATGACCGTTTCCATGTGCGCGCAGCCGCTCGGATGTGCTCTTTACGGAATCCTCTTTGAGCGCTGCCGCGGATTCGAGGAGGCTGTGATCCTTTTTTCTGCAGCCGCATCCCTGGCGGTAGCGCTTCCGGCAAGAGCTCTCTTTAAAAATGTCGGATGAGATGGGAGACATAATATAAATGCCCTGCTCCGTGAAGAAGCAGGGCTGTTTTTTACAGTTCCATATGGATCGCGCCGTATTTGCGGATCGTCATTTTGTACACGCACTTGTCGTTTAATTTTTCTTCAATATATTTTGTGAAGTCATCTGTATACTCCTTCGGAAGTATCACCATGATCACCCCGGCAAAGCCGCCGCCGTGGATACGGCAGGCGCTCTTTTTGATGCCCTTGCTTCGGCGGTACAGCTCCGTCATGGCAAGCGCCACACAGATTGCCTGCTCCTGCGGCGTCTCGATGCAGTAGCAGTTCTGCAGCCACTTCCAGGAGGAATCGCCGGACTCGCAGATCAGATGCAGGAAGTCGTCGTAACGTTTTTCCTTTAACGCTGCCACTTCCTCGTCCACGCGGGCATTTTCACTGTAGAAATGCAGCGCGCGCATCACGCAGCGGTCCCCAAGCGCAGTGCGCAGACGCGGAATCTCTTCCATGAATTTCTCATACGGTACTTCTGCCAGGACTTCTTTTCCAAAATAGGCAGCCGCCTTTTTCATCTCCACCGGAACTGCGGAATACTCGTCGCTCATGTTGGCGTGACCCTTTCCGGTATTGACGATCAGAAGGTCACAGCCGATCGCATCCAGACTGAAATCGATCTTTTCCACCTTCGGATTCTCGTTATCAGCAAAATCGATCGTAACAACGCCGCCGCACGCACACGCCATCTGGTCAAGCAGTCCGGACGCCTTTTTCCAATAGACATTTTCCGCATAGCGTCCTGCATGTGCATAGTTTGTGACGGTCATTTTATTATCGTTAAAGAAGTAATTCAAAATCGAACAGATCAGCATTTCAAAGGACGCCGAAGAGCTGACGCCCGCCGCGCTGATCACATTGCTTGTGGTGAACGCGTCAAAGCCGCCTACCGCAAATCCTCTCTCCTTAAAACCGGCAAGGATTCCCTTGATCAGCGGCACCGTGCCGGTGGTCTTTGCATCCGGCTCCAGCTTGTCCAGATCAATGACAAAATCCTGATGGAACGTTTCGCTGATAATATGTATCTGATTGGAATCATTTTTGCGCGCCGCGCAGATACAGTCCTGGTTCACACTGCCTGCAAGCACCTTTCCATGATTGTGATCGGTATGGTTGCCGCCGATCTCTGTGCGCCCCGGAGAGGAAAACAATTCAAATTCCACATCGCCGAAATTCTTTGCAAATCCCGCCGCAAGCTCACGGTAGCGCTGCATGTTCTCCTCTATGTTGTCCTGTCCGTACAGGTCGGCAAATAATTCTTTTACGCTGCTTTTCTCCAGCACTTCTGCCATCTGATTCTGCTTCATAGGTACATCCCCCTTGATTATTTTTGAACATCGGACGGAATCCTGCCGGAGCGAAGTTAAGAAAACCTTTCGTTTACAGCAGCTTCCTCTTCGATTATAATAACTATAAAAAGAAAATACAACTTAAATTTACATAGATTTTGCAGAAACCACCCTGCTGAAAATGAACCCCCAGGAGCCGGGTCGTTTCTTTTTGAAAAGGAAGATTAATGAGTACACAAAAGAAAACGGCTGTCAAAAAAGCAGCAAAAGCTGAAAAAAATACCGCAAAAAAGCGCCAGGGAAGGAAATCCTCACGCGTGGCAGGCAGCGGAACTTCGCGCCGCACAGCGCGCAGCAAACGGGAGACAGCCTCCCTCACCGCCACCGAGCTGCGCAGGCAGCAGGTGGCAAGGCAGCGCATCATTCTCGGATGTGCGGCGTTGTCTGTCATCGTGATCGTTTTCGCGGCGTTCATTTTACCGCGTTTTTCACACCGCACAGTAAACCGCGGCAAGCTTGTAGGCGTCAACTCCGATGTCCTGCAATATGCTGATGCCGTTGCCAGTCAGTGCAAAGAATTCGGCATTTCCGAATACTCCACGCTGCTGCTCGCGCTGATGCAGCAGGAAAGCTCCGGGCAGGGCACCGATATTTTTCAGTGCTCAGAAAGCCCGTTCAACACGGAATATGATAACACGCCGGGCAGCATCGCCGACACCGCCTACTCCATCCGGGTGGGCGTCGAGACCTTCGCCTACTGCCTCGAACAGGCAGAATGCAAGAGCATATCCGACACAAACGCGCTGAAGCTCGCCCTGCAGGAATACAACTTCGGCAACGACTACGCAGGATGGGCGATCGCCAACTACGGCGGCTACTCCGAGGAAAACGCCTTTGAATTTTCTGAAAAAATGAAAGCGGAGCTTGGATGGGAGACATATGGAGATCCACAGTATGTGTCGCATGTGCTGCAATATATAGAACTATAAATTGCTATACCTGATTACTCTCCCAGTAAAGCTTTCTCTGCGTCTCGTCCATCCCTTCCACGAAGCGCTTTTTGAATACAAGAAACTCCTCCAGATCCATAAGGATGTGATAGAGCAGCGCACGGCTCTCAAACTCCTCCCGCGTGACCGGAAGCGGCTCATCCTTCATTGCCATAAAGATGTCGTCCAGCTTCTGTATCTGCACGGTGGGAACATTTTTTTCAATCACATAGTCCGCTGTATCCAGCACGAATTCCGCGATCACCCGCGCCTGCACGGGCATATTGCGGATTTTTTTCATCTCGTAATGCAGGTTGTGCAGCACCCCGCACTGCTGCAGGCGCATCTCAAAGTAGTCGATATAATAGCCCGGATGAGAATGGAAGGTGTTGTCCTGGTACTCATGGGCGTCGCGGATAAATTCACGCAGCTGATCCTCCAGCCAGATGATGTCCTCCCAGACATTCCGCTCCATCTCCCGGCAGGAAAGATAAGAAGCGATCTCCCCCATGATCATCTGCAGCCGGTTCTCGACATAGCGCATGTTCCGGATAAGATCCTTTTTCCGCACCCTGTTATTATGAAAGAGATTTAACACAAGCGCAATGGAAATACCGATCAAAAGCAGGCAAAATTCGTTTCGGATCGCCTCCGCCGTGAAGTTCTGCGTCTCCAGAAAATGCGTGCCGATCACCGCGTTTACCGAGAGCGCCGCCATCCACCCGAAAAGATCGCACAGAAGCGTCATGACAAGCATAAAGATCCCATATGCCAGCCATTCGCTATGCAGCCGCGAAATCGTGATCCAGGCGACAAATACCGCTATCACAAACGTGAGGATACGGAACCCGGACAGCCGAACGGTTTCCCATTTGGTCGTGAGAATAGTGAGCATTGCGATCGTGCCCGCAGACGCCGCAAATGAAAGTCCGAGCGCCCGCGCAAGCCAGATCGCAAAGCTGCTCCCGACCGCCACCTTCACTGCCTGCAATACCGATTTCCACAATCGCTTCCGTGTAATATTCATACCTGTTCCCTCACTCTCCCGATTTCCGGCATCTTCCTTTTCATCACATGTATCTTCTTATTTTCCATACCCCAAAGAACCGGTATGATAGCAAAACAGCAGAAGGTACTGCCCTGCAATATCTTCTGCTGTGATAAATGCAAACGTTCTATACTGACTGCAAAATACAGTATTTACTTTTTATAAATTGCCGCAAGCGCTTTGTACGCTTCCTCCAGGTATGGGTTCTGCGCCTCTGCAAACTTTCCGTCCGCCAGCGCGGCAAACTGCGGATCGATCGGCATCTTGCCGAGCACCTTCAGACCCATGCCCTCCGCAATTTCGTCGATATGGCTTTCCCCGAACACGGAAATTTTCTTTCCGCAGTCCGGACATGCAAGCCAGCTATAATTTTCCACGATGCCGAGCACCGGAATATTCATGGTCTTCGCCATGTTGTAAGCCTTCTTTACGATCATCTGCACAAGCTCCTGCGGTGAGGAAACGATCACGATCCCCTCGACCGGCAGAGACTGGAAAACCGTCAGCGGCACATCGCCGGTTCCCGGCGGCATATCAACCAGAAGATAATCCAGCTCGCCCCAGATCACATCGCTCCAGAACTGTTTCACGACGCCCGCGATCACCGGACCTCTCCAGATAACCGGAGACTCCTCATCCGGCATCATCAGATTGATGGAAATCACCTTGATATCATTCCCGGTGATCATCGGATAAATCCCCTCGTCATCCGCGGTTGCCGGTCCGCGAAGCCCGTACATCTTCGGGATGGACGGACCTGTGATGTCGGCGTCCAGAATACCTACGCGATATCCCTTTGCCGCCAGTGCATTCGCCATGGAAGCCGTCACCATAGACTTGCCGACGCCGCCCTTGCCGCTCACCACGCCGATCACATGCCCGATCTCGGAGTATGCATTCGCGTCTACCTGAAAGCTCTGCGGATTCTGCTTGCTCGGGCATCCCTCACAGCTCTCTTTTGTGCAGCTTGATGCGCTGCTGCATGATTTTTCTGACATTTTTAAAAACCTCTTTTCTTTCATTCAAAATTTCTATTTGATTGTATGACAAACTGTCGGAAATTGCAAGGCGCCTATTTTACCTTGATGGTTTTCACCGTGCTGTAGCTTCCGTAAATTTTGTTTCCAAGCGCATCTGTTTTGTACGCTCTCACCCTCACGTAATAGGTTGTCTTCTTTTTCATATTTTTAAACGTGCCGGATATCTTGCTGCCGCCCACAGCGTTTCCTTTTTTCGTCGTACCGGAAGTAAATTTTTTGTTCGTCGACGCGGATACCTCATAGCCCTTCGCACCGGAAACCTTTGTCCACTTCACCGTCAGGCTGCCGGATTTTGTGGAAAGCTTTGTAATTGCCGCTTTTTTCACGGTGATCTTTGACCAGCGCGCATAAAGCGTCTGCGTCTTGCCCTTCGTGATCTTTACCGTCGAAGCGGACGTCACCTTGCTGCCGCCGGATTTCGCGGTATACCAGCCCTTGAAGGTATAGCCCTTGCGCACCGGCGTCGGCAGCGTTCCGTATTTCTTATTGTAAGTAACGGTGCGTTTCTGTGTCTTCACGCTTGCCGTCTTTGAAAGCGATCCCCCGTTGGCATTTAAGATCAGACTGCGCGCGTTGGAATCACTGATCCTGAAGGTCATTGGACAGCTCCACCCCGCATAATCCGGGTGTGTGATCGTAACGGTTGCCGTTCCCGTCTTCAGCGCCTGAAGCTGCCCGGCGCTATTTACCGCCAGAACAGCCTGGTTGCTGCTTTTCAGCCGGAAATCCTTCCACTGAAGCGCGGTCGGCTTGATGCCGTCGCCGCTATAAAACAGCAGGGTGAGCGTGCTTTTCTTCCCTTTCGCAAGTGTCAGCGCATTCACCGAGCTGCCGGAAACTCCGGTGATAAACAGATTTCTGGCATCCTCCATATAATACTTGTGGAGATTGATCCTCACCACTGCGCTCTTATTCGCCGGCTTCGTGACCGTCGACGCGCTTCCCGTTCCAAAGCACTGCACCCAGTACAGCGTACCGTCACAGTTAAAGCAGCCGATGCCTATGCTCCTGTAGCTTTTATTCACCATGTTCGCGTAATGTCCGGAAGAATTTTTCCATGCTGTTGTCACCGCTGATGCGCTCGCCTGCCCGGCTGCGATATTTTCCGCATACATTTTTGAAGAAGCCGAAAAGCAATCCGTACCATCCGGTCTGTTGTGTGAAAACAGCAAAGAAATCTCCGCCGCCCGCTGCATAGCTACGTTCATTAAGTCCTTATCCATTTTAAGCGCACTGGCGCCCGCCTTTGCACGGATCTGATTCGTATAAGTCAGCGCCTGGTATGCTTTCTCATAATCCAGCTTTCCTTTGACAGACACCTTCACAGTCGTGCCTGCCGCGCTCACAGGAAACGCCGCCAGCAGCATCAGCAGGAGCAGCAGAATCATACCCGCCGTTTTTTTCGCAAATCCCCTTTTCACATTCTCCATAACCATACCTCCCATCTCTCTGTACTTTTATGTGCTACTTTTATTTTAACATAAAAGCTGCCGCGAAGCTATAACAACTTGCTTCACGGCAGCCTTTATTTATTATTTCTTACTGCTTATTTTTCAATTATTCTGCGATATCAGCATACATGAAGTGCCAGTATCCATATGCGGAATGCCAAGCGCCCTCGATCTTGCTGCTCTGCAGCCAGAAGTCGTTGTAGTATGCCAGCGGGCAGCATGCGGATTCAGCCATGAGGATATCCTCTGCTTCATGAAGCGCTGCGGAACGCTCTGCTGCGTCTGTAGTGCTTCTGGAAAGATCCATTGCTGCATCGTAGTCAGCGTTGGTGAACTTACCATCGTTGTTTCCGTTGGTGGAGTACAGGAGGTCAAGCATGTTGGACGGATCTGCATAGTCTCCTACCCAGCCGTTACGTGCGATCTCGAAGTCTCCGCTGCGGCGCATCGGTGTGAAGCTGGACCACTCTACGATATCTACCTCAAGAGTAACGCCGATCTCTTTCCATGCCTGCTGCAGGTACTCTGCAACTGCTTTATGGTAACCGGCATCGTTTGTGGTGTAGTGAAGAACCGGAAGTCCTTCGCCGTTCGGATAACCAGCTTCCTCAAGAGCTGCCAGAGCGCCCTCGATATCAGCGGTTGCGCTCATGTACGGTTCGCCGCCGTTTGCGTTATCCATGAATTCTGTTCCGTCGGTATCCATCCAGCCCGGTCCCATGAAGTTGGTTGCCGGAGAATAGGTTCCCTGCATCAGGGTGTTTGCAACATATTCTCTGTCGATCGCCAGGTTCAGAGCTTTACGTACCAGCGGGTTGTCAAGCGGTTCTACCTGTGTATTGTAGGAAATGTAGTAGGTACCGATGATCGGCTCTACATAAAATTCCTCGTTGCCCTCAAGGCTCGGGATCTCCTCGGTCGGAACATCCTTGATCATCAGAACTTCGCCGCTCTGATATGCGCTGTAGGATGCGTTGGAATCTTCGATCAGGTTCCACTTGATGCTGCCAAGCTTGATCGCGTCTGCGTTCCAGTAGTTCGGGTTCTTGCTCATGATGATGTAAGCGCCCGGTACCCACTCTGTTACCATGAACGGACCATTGGAGATATAGGTTGCAGCGTCGATCGCCCATGCATCGCCGTTTGCCTCAACCGTTGCCTGCTGAACCGGGCTGAGGGTTGCGAATGCTGCAAGACTCTCAAAGAACGGGCACGGAGAGGAAAGCTTAACCTCCAGTGTCAGATCGTCAACTGCGGTAACTGCCAGCGCGTCAAGGTTGCCCTCGATTGCCTCGTCGAAGCCCTCTACCATGCCAAGTACTGTCTCAGCATACGGTGCTGCTACGTTCGGGTCGCATACGCGCTTCCAGCTGTAAACGAAGTCGTTTGCAGTAAGATCGCTTCCATCGGACCATTTCAGTCCCTCACGAAGCTTGAAGGTCCAGGTAAGGCCGTCGTCTGATACGCCCCACTCTTCCGCCTGTCCCGGAGCGATCTGACCGTTTTCGTCGATCGTTAAGAGACACTCGAATGCGTGCAGGATCATATTTCCGCCGTCTACCGCGCTGTTCAGCGCCGGATCAATGGTTTCCGGATCCGGACCAACCTGTACGGAAAGCTGCTTGCCTTCTGCTGCTTCTTCTGCCGCTGCAGTCATCATGGTACCGCCAACCAGAGAAACGGTCATCACTGCTGCGAGAAGCATACTAATTACTCTCTTTTTCATGTTATCCTCCTTTAAATCTTTTCTCTATGCGCGCTTTTCGCGCCTGCATATGCTTTACTATAGCACAGTGATGTATTTTTGTCCATAATGAATCTTTTAATTATTAAAATTTGTTAAAATTTATTCGACATGCACGCATGCCCAGCCTCCGAAGCCAGTGTCTGCACGGCTTAATGCTTTCGCACAAAAAAAGGAGAGGCGTTTCTCATCCTCTCCAGTTTCTCTCTCAATTCAGTTTATCCAGATGATGACACGCCGCATAGTGTCCCTTACTTACCTCTTTAAACTTCGGCACCTCCGCCGCGCATTTTTCTGTCGCATACGGACAGCGTGTGCGGAACCGGCAGCCCGAAGGCGGATTTAAGGGGCTGGGTACGTCACCCTCCAGTACGATACGCTTATTCGCGCGCGCCGTCTTCGGATCGGCGATCGGGATCGCCGAGATCAGGCTCCTGGTATACGGATGCATACTGTGGAAGATCAGCTCGTAGCTGTCTGCCAGCTCCACCAGCTTTCCGAGATACATTACGCCGATGCGGTTGGAAATATGCTTTACCACCGACAGATCGTGCGCGATGAACAGGTATGTCAGTCCCATCTGCTCCTGCAGGTCCTCAAACATATTGACCACCTGCGCCTGAATGGAAACGTCCAGCGCGGAGATCGGCTCGTCGCAGACGATGAATTTCGGATCGACCGCAAGCGCGCGGGCGATACCGACACGCTGGCGCTGACCGCCGGAAAACTCATGCGGATAGCGGTTTGCGTGCTCCGAGTTTAATCCCACCCGCTCCAGCAGGCTTTGTATCTTATTGTAGCGCTCCTCTTTTGAGGACGCCAGCTTGTGGATGTCGATCGCTTCCCCGACGATATCCCCCACCGTCATACGCGGGTCGAGGCTCGCATACGGATCCTGAAATACGATCTGCATCTCGCGGCGGTACGGCTTCATATCCACTGCCGTCTTTCTGCCGAACTGCGTTTTGCCGTCCACGATGATATCCTTCTGGTTATCATCCATCAGCGGCACATCTCCGCTGTCGAAAAGCACCTTGTCGTCGTAGATGATACGCCCCTTCGTCGGCTCATAAAGCCGGAGAAGCGAGCGCCCGGTCGTCGTCTTTCCGCAGCCGGATTCGCCGACAAGTCCTAATGTCTCTCCTTTGTTAATGAAAAACGATACGTCATCTACCGCCTGCACATACTTCTTGTTTTTTCCAAAGCCGCCAGCCGGAAAGTATTGGTAAAGGTGCTCTACCTTCAATAATTTATCGCTCATTTCGCGCTTCCTCCTTCCAGCTCTGCCTTCTGATTCATCCAGCAGGATGTGTAATGTACGTCGCCAAAGTATGTAACCGGCGCTTTCTCGCGCAGACAGATCTGCATACACTCATCGCAGCGGGACGCAAACGGGCAGCCCTTCGGCGGATTCAGCATATCAACCGGCGTTCCCTCGATCGGGACAAGACGCTCATGCTCCTTACTGTCCATGCGCGGAATGCTGCGGATCAGCCCCTTGGTGTACTCGTGCTTCGGGTTATAGAAAATATCGTCCGTTGTGCCGTACTCCACAATATTTCCGGCATACATAACCGCGATGTGGTCGCACATGCTCGCCACCACGCCGAGGTCGTGCGTGATCATCATGATCGCCATGCCAAGCTTATCCTTCAGATCCATCATCAGCTCCAGGATCTGCGCCTGAATGGTCACATCGAGCGCCGTCGTCGGCTCGTCCGCGATCAGAAGCTTCGGCTCGCACGCCAGAGCGATCGCGATCATCACACGCTGGCGCATACCGCCGGACAGCTCGTGCGGATACTGCTTCAGACGCTTCTTCGGCTCATTGATCCCGACAAGCTGCAGAAGCTCCTCCGCGCGCTCCTGTACCTCTTTCTTGCTCTTATTGGTGTGGAGCCTGATCACCTCGCGGATCTGGTTGCCGATCGTGTAGACCGGATTCAGGCTCGTCATCGGGTCCTGGAAGATGATGGAGACTTCATTTCCACGCATCTTCTGGAATTCCTTTTCTGTCATATCGTTGATGCGGTGGCCGTTGAAATCCAGCGTACCGCCGAGCAGCTTACCCGGATACGCCGTCAGTCCCATCAGACTGTACGCCGTTACCGATTTGCCGGAGCCGCTCTCGCCGACGATGCCAAGCACCTCTCCCTGCTTAATGTGGAAAGATACGTCGTTCAGCGCCTTTACCTCCCCCGCCGGTGTGAAGAAAGAGAGGCGTTCGTGTTCTATGTTTACCAGATATTCACTCATGTTGTTCTCCTCCCTAATTCTTCATCTTCGGGTCAAACGCGTCGCGCAGACCGTCGCCGAGCAGGTTAAAGCTCAGAATAATCAAACTGATCAGTATCGCCGGGATAAACAGCAGATACGGATAAGTATTCAGACCATTGATCGCATCGCTCGCAAGGCTTCCAAGCGACGGCATCGGCACCGCCACGCCAAGTCCGAGGAAGCTTAAAAAGCTCTCTGTGAAAATGGAGGACGGAATCTGCAGGGTCGTGGTAACGATCAGCGTACCGATACAGTTTGTCAGCAGATGCTTTTTGATAATTCTGGCGTTCGATGCGCCAAGCGCACGCGCCGCCGTCACGTACTCGCTCTCCTTTAAGGTGAGGATCTGGCTTCGCACCATGCGCGCCATGCCGCCCCAGTACAGAAGTGCGAACACGATAAAGATACTGATGAGGTTTTTACCGAGCACCTGCACCCAACCGAAGCCCGGCATCGTGGCGAGCGTCTCAAGAGGCGCCTTCAGCGCAAACGATAAAAGCACGATCAGCAGCACGTCCGGGATGGTATAGATAATATCGACAATACGCATCATGATAATATCCACCCAGCCGCCGAAAAATGCTGCGATGGAGCCGAACAGAGAGCCGACTACCAGGATGATCACGGCTGCCACCAGACCAACGATCAGAGAAACACGGCTTCCCATCATCACACGGATAGCATAGTCACGTCCGTGCTTGTCCGTGCCAAGCACGTGCGGGAACACCTTTTCCCCGGCGTCGATGCGCGCCTGCTCCTCCTCGGAATATGTCATCGGTGCAAGATGCTCGCTCCCACGAATCTGTTCCTCGTAGCTGTACGGATAAAATGCCGGCACCACAAAGGAAAAGAACATGATTAATACAACTGCTATAAGGCTCACCATCGCCACCTTATTCTTCAGAAGGCGACGCATACCATCCTTCCAGAAACTGACGCTCTCGCGCATCACGACAAGGTTCTGCTTTTCCTCATTCGAAGCGGGAAGGAAGTCCTCCGGACGGATTCTTGCCTGGAAACTTAACGGATTTGGATTTTCTTTCATTTCGCATTCCCTCCTTACTTCAATTTAATACGCGGGTCTACAATCTTGTAGACGATATCCACGACCACGTTCATCAGGATCATCAGCGTTGCCAGGAAAATCGTGGTTCCCATGATGACCGTGTAATCGCGGTTCGTGATCGAGCCGATAAACTCGCCGCCAAGTCCCGGAATCGTGAAGATTTTTTCCACGATAAAGCTGCCGGTCACCGTGTAGGCAAGCAGCGGCCCCAGGTATGTGATAACTGGAAGGATCGCGTTTCGAAGCGCATGCTTGAACAGGCTGACAAACTGATTCAGGCCCTTTGCGCGCGCCGTGCGCATATAGTCCTGTCCGAGCACGTCCAGCATAGAGGAACGCATCAGACGGGTGATGTACGCCGTCGGGTAGAACGCAAGCGCCGTCACCGGCATGATATAATGCTTCCAGCTGCTGAGTCCCAGTGTCGGCAGCCACCCCAGCCGCACGCCGAACGTGTACATCAAAAGCGTACATACCACAAAGTTCGGGACGGCAATACCGCAGGTGGCAATGACAATAATAATGTTATCTCCGATCTTCCCGCGGAACATCGCCGACAGACAGCCAAGCGGCACACCAACGCAGAACGCCGCCAAAACGGCAAAACCTCCAAGCCGCGCAGATACCGGGAATTTTGTTGTGATAATAGACATAACGGTACGTCCGCGCTGCTTTAAGCTGTCGCCGAAGTCTCCATGGAGCGCATCCCCCATGTATGTAAGATACTGTTCAAACAGCGGCTTATCCAGCCCGTACTTTGCCTCCAGCGCCTCCATCGCCTTGGGGCTGACTGCTTTTTCGGATAAAAACGGTCCGCCAGGTACCATGTTCATCAGAAAAAACGTCAGCGTTGCAACGATCCAGATCGTGACAACCGCCATACCCAGACGTTTACAGATGTATTTTACCATCTTCCTTCCTCCTCATTTCTTTCTTTTTCCTGCAGAACCGCCTTGCTTTTCCGTATTGGTTACTGTTCACTCCGTTCGCAGTAACCTTCGCAAATCCATTTAAAATTCGCTTCGCGAATGGGATTTGCTCACACTTGCATCACGTTCTCACGCTTCAAACAACAGGTGTTTGAGGCTGGCGTGAACAGGAACTAATAAAATCATAATAGAAAAGCACAGCAAAAATTCTTGAAAAAGGAGTCAAAATGTAATGCAGACCGAAAATCTGACAGCCAAAGCCCCGCGCCAATCTAATATTGAGTTATTGCGTATTGTTGCCATGATCATGATCATTGCTCATCATTTTGCTTTCCACGGCGGTTTTAAATTTTCAAGCGATACAATTACGGCCACCCGGTTTTGGGTACAATTTCTTCTCATTGGCGGAAAAATCGGTGTTAATATCTTTATGCTCATATCCGGATATTTTCTTGTATCCGCCAAATCGCTGAAAACGAATAAAGTTTTAAAGCTGTGGCTGCAGATATTCACGTATTCCGCCGGTATCTTTATTGTCTTTTCGTTATGCGGAGCTGAAACCTTTGGGATAAAAAAATTAATCAAGGTCTGCTTCCCCATCACGTATTCGCAATGGTGGTTCGCGAGCACCTATTTTATTCTTTATCTTTTATCTCCGTATATCAATAGATTGCTGCATTCATTGAATAAAAAACAGTATCAGCATTTTCTGCTGCTGCTAGGATTCTGCTGGTGTATCATACCGACGCTTACTGCACAGGCTAACCAAAGCAATGACTTACTGTGGTTTGTATTTTTGTATGCTTTTGCAGGATATATAAGATTATTCAAGCCCCAAACCAACATAAAGGGCAGCACATACATATGGATGTCCATTGCTGTTACATTACTGACATTTTTGTCTGCAGTTGTCTCCGATTTCCTGGGAACAAAAATTGAATTCTTCTATAAAAATGCAACAATTTTATACGGTATGCGAAAATTCCCGATTTTTTTAATAGCAGCTATGCTGTTTATCGGTTTTTTAAAAACAGATATCGGATACAAGCCGGTTATCAACACGATTTCCTCGGCAACTTTTGGAGTATATCTGATACATGATAATAAATATATCCGTCCTTTTCTGTGGAAAACGTTATTTAAAAATGCCTCCTATGCAGAAAACAACATATTGATTCCATATTCGCTGCTGGTGATCGCTGCTGTATTCATTGGATGTACCGTTATTGAACTGGCAAGGATTCATATTCTGGAAAAACGCTATACACGGGCACTGGATTCTGCCGCTGATAAAATTGATGAGAAGATAAAAAAATAGAGATACTCATCTGAGTATCTCTTAGCTGGGCTACAAGGATTCGAACCTTGAAATGACGGAGTCAGAGTCCGTTGCCTTACCGTTTGGCGATAGCCCAATGTCACAACACGATGTATTATAGAACAGCTTATCAAAAAAAGCAAGCCCTTTTTTTCATTTTTTTAAATTTTTTTCAACTTTTTTTCAAATGCATGTCCAATCTTTCTGATTTGTGTTATAATAAGCAAGATAAGCTGCAGGCTTTGGCATTGCGGCATATACACTATGTATAAAAGACAGGAGAAACGATCATGAGTACAATGAACATCAGTCTTCTGACTGACCTCTATGAGCTGACCATGATGCAGGGCTATTTTAAGAGCCGCACAAACGAAACAGTTGTTTTTGATATGTTTTACCGTCACAATCCCAGCGACGGCGGCTACGCGATTGCTGCCGGACTGGAGCAGGTGATCGAATATATCAAAAACCTGCGCTTCTCAGAGGAAGATATTGCTTATCTGAGAGGGCTGCATATCTTTGACGCAGATTTTCTCGATTACCTCAGCACCTTCCGCTTCAGCGGCGATATCTACGCTATCCCGGAGGGTACTGTTGTTTTCCCGCGCGAGCCGCTGATCAAGGTGATCGCGCCGATCATGGAAGCGCAGCTCGTGGAAACTGCTATTCTGACGATCATCAACCACCAGTGTCTTATCGCAACAAAGGCATCCCGCGTGGTTTATGCCGCGCAGGGCGACGGCATCATGGAATTCGGACTGCGCCGCGCGCAGGGACCGGACGCCGGCGTGTACGGTGCGCGCGCTGCGATGATCGGCGGATGTATCGGAACCTCCAATGTGCTTGCTGGTCAGCTTTTTGATGTTCCGGTGAAGGGTACACATGCGCATAGCTGGATCATGAGTTTCCCGGATGAATATACTGCTTTTAAGACCTACGCAGACCTCTACCCGAACGCCTGCTGTCTGCTGGTTGACACCTACGACACCTTAAAATCCGGTGTTCCGAACGCCATCCGCGTTTTCCAAGAAATGCGCGATTCTGGTCTTACACTGCAAAATTACGGCATCCGCCTCGACAGCGGCGACCTTGCCTACCTTTCAAAGAAAGCACGTAAAATGCTGGATGCAGCCGGATTTACCGATGCGTACATCTCCGCTTCCAGCGACCTGGACGAGTATCTGATCGACAGCTTAAAAGCACAGGGCTGCCGCATCACCTCCTGGGGCGTCGGCACAAATCTGATCACCTCCAAGGACTGCCCATCCTTCGGCGGCGTATACAAGCTGGCTGCCATCCAGGATGAAAACGGTAATTTTCTTCCAAAGATCAAACTCTCAGACAACACGGAAAAAATTACCAATCCTGGCAACAAAACCATTTACCGCATCTACGAAAAGGATGCTTATAAAGTAAAGGCAGATCTCATCACCCTTGCGGACGAAACCTTCGACGAGTCCGAAGATCTGGTAATCTTCGACCCGATCGAGACCTGGAAGCACACTCGTCTGAAAGCAGGCACCTACACTCTGCGCGAGCTGCTGGTACCGGTATTTAAAAACGGTGAGTGCGTCTACACCTCCCCGAGTGTTATGGAAATCCGTGACATCTGCTTCAAAGAGCTGGATACCCTCTGGGATGAGACGCGCCGTCTGGTTAATCCGCACGAAATGTATGTCGACCTTTCCGATAAGCTCTATGAAACGAAAAAAGACCTGCTTCGCGAAATGAGCAAGGATATGTAAAGTAAAAGCAGCAGGGGCCAATAATCGTTTATGCAGATAATCCGGGCAGATATTTTAAGCGCCTGATTTAGATGCATATTTAACCGGCTCCGGGATAAAAGCTTCCCGGAGCCGCTTATTTTATGCTTCCATCTGTTTTCCCATGAAATTTGCCGCGCATTTTGCCACCACCTGCTCGGTTTCCCCCATCGTGACCTTATCGCTTCTTCCGACCATCACGACGGCGCCGATGGCGTCTCCTTCGCAGATAATCGGGCTGATGACCTGCGGACGCTTTTCCTCGCTGCTGTCAAAAATCTCGATGTACTCCCTGTCTGACATATTGTAAAGCACATTTTCGCGCTCCCCGATCAGGCTCTCCAGCGACCCGCTGATGGGACGTCCCACGTACTCGCGCTTTAAGCCCCCTGCCGCGGCAATAATCTGGTCCTTATCGGTAATGCAGATGCTGTGACCGGTCGTCTGCGCCAGCGACTCGGCGTATTCCTTGGCAAAGCTGCCGAGCTCCCCGATTGGGGAATATTTCTTCAGTATGATTTCTCCTTCCCGGTCGGTAAAAATTTCCAGCGGGTCGGATTCCCTTATTCTTAACGTTTTTCTGATCTCCTTCGGAATGACCACCCTTCCGAGGTCGTCAATCCTGCGGACAATTCCTGTAGCTTTCATATATCTTCCTCCATTGCCATTCGTCTGTGTCTATATTGGTCATGGAGTTAGTATGTGGAAATGCCGCCGATTTATGCATGCTGTTTTCCAAAGCTCCTGTTGTTTGCAGCAGATTTTTGATGAGCTGCAAACTCCATCCAGAACGTCACGCCGTTTTCCTCGTTTTCGGCGCCGCAGCGTCCGCCGTGCTGCTCGACGATTTTTTTCACCATATAAAGCCCAAGCCCGGCGTTGCTGAGCTTAAGATCCTTTTTATAATTTTCCCGACCGCTCTTATAAAAGCTCTGCCAGATGCGTTCCATATCCTCCTCCGGGATCTGCGGTCCTTCGTTGTAAATTTCAATGCGCACAGCGCCGTGTTTTCTGAAGAGTCCGACGCGCATCCATTTTCCCTGCGCGGTGTGCTGGAAAGCGTTCATCATATAATTATTGACCGCCTGCTCCAGATACATACGGTTTCCAAAAACAATACAGTCCTTCTCCAGCTCGCTCTGCAGCTTGATCTTGTTTTTCTTGAAAAGCGCATCGTACTTGAGCATCATATATTCCATCATATCGGAGAGGTTTACTTCACTCATTTCCATCTCTTCCATATGATGATCCATAACCGTGATATCTAAAAGGTTTCCTACCAGATCCGTCATTTTATCAATTTCCTCGCGGATAGAAGAAAAATAGTATTCCCGGTCGATCTCGCTGCCCATACACTGCAGCATCTCCACCTGCCCGGAGATCACTGCCAGCGGCGTCTTCAGCTCATGCGAAATGTTCGCGACAAATTCCTTCTGCGCCTCGTCAATGCTTCCAAAGCCTCCGTCCGCTCCCTCTCCATGTGTACCTGCCGCACGCTCGTTTTCCAGTCCGGCCATTGCTCCTTCCGGCACAAACGCCAGCCTCTGCTGCATCTTTTTCTGCAGCAGAGACCACACCGCACAGATTATGAGAAGCGCCAGTGTCAGATACATGACCGTGTAATTGATCATCTCATGTACCTGATGAACCTCACATCGGATAAACACATAATACGTCTTGCCGTCAGCGTGCAGGAGCGCACGCAAACGGATCACACAGAACGAATTATATTCCCGCGCAGTCAGCGTCGGTTCCTCCTGGAACTCATCTGCACGTGACCTCACATAGCGCTCTATCTGCTGATCGACCGCCTGACTTTTATTCGTATAAACAAGCGCAAAATTCTCATCCGTGATCAGAAACTCCAGCTTATCTGCATTAAAGCTCTGCAGAATCGACGTTTCCTCTTCATCCAGCATCGCCAGATTCATCACGCTGATTTCCTTATATGCATTCTTAAGCACCTGCATTTTCATGCGTGTGTAAATGGGGTACGCCAAAAACGCATAGAGCATTATCACAACTGCCGCTGCCAGCAGCAAAAGAAGTCCCGGATTTTGCCGGAGCCTTTGTTCTCTGTTATTCCTCATAGCCGCCTTCTCCGAATAAATAGCCTACTCCATAAACGGATTTAATATACGTGCATTCCTCTGTCAGCTTTTTGCGGAGCTGCTTCACCAGCGTGTCCACCGTGCGAATATCCCCGACATAATCGTAGCCCCAGACCGCATCAAGAATTTTATTGCGCGCGAGTACAATTCCGCTGTTTTCAATAAAATAAACCAGCAGCTCATATTCTTTGCGGGTCGTCTCGATATAATTCCCCTTCCAGTAAACCTTCTGCGCTTCAAGATTTATGCTGATATCCTGATATTCCAGAACCTTCGCCAGCTTTCCGGAACGCTTTAAGACCGCTTCTATGTGCAGCTTTACCAGCTCCAGCGTGTACGGCTTTGTGATATAATCGTCCGCGCCCTTCTCAAAGCCGCTCATCTGATCCTCCACCGACGACCGCGCCGTCAGCATGATAACCGGAATATTGGAGGTCTTGCGGATTTCCTTTAAAACCTCGTAGCCGCTGATATCCGGCATCATAACGTCCAGCAAAATCAGATCCAGCGTTTTTCGCTCCTTATAAAAAACCGCAAGCGCTTCCCGCCCGTCTGCCGCCCGACAGGTCTCATATCCCTGGAGCCTGAGAAAGTCTCCCATCGTCCTCGCAAGCTTCTGCTCATCCTCTACGATCAAAATCCTGTTTTTCTTCATATATCCTCTCCTCGATTTTGGTTTATTCCCGCGGGCAACGAGCCAAGCAGCCGCACTTGTGCGGATATTTGGCGGTGCTGTGTGCCAGTGGCACACGCTTAGCACCGACCGAAGCGTAGCGTAGATGCCGCGAGGATCAAATACCCCGCTGCTCTGCAGCGTTGCAAACCTGATCCCCTGTTGCTTGCAGCGGGATATTTGATTGTATCGAAAAATTGTGAGAAAAATATGGGATGATGCCGAAACACCATCCCATATAACCTGCTTTTCTTATTCTGCTTCCGTCCCGGTCTCTGCGGTTGTCTCCGCCTCGGTTTCCTCTGCCGCTTCGGTACTTTCCGCTTCCGTCTCGCTCTCTGCAGTTGTCTTTGCTTCGGCGCTTTCCGCTTCCGTCTCAGTCTCTGCAGCTGTTTCCGCTTCGGTTTCCTCTGCCGCTTCAGTGCTTCCCGCTTCCGTCTCGCTCTCTGCGGTTGTCTCAGCTTCGGTGTTTCCCGCTTCCGTCGCTTCTGTCTCCGCCTCCGGTGCATTGAAGCCTACGTTAAAGGTGATCTTCGCCCAAAGCTCTTCGTCGACCTCGTAAACCTCCGGCTCCCAGCCTTCCAGCGTGGTCGTCACCAAATCATTCTCGCGGTCGGTGATGATTTCGGCCTTGCGGTCCTCCGTTGCCTCTTCATCAAAAGTGGATACCATCTGAACAACGTACCAGCCGTTTCCGCTGCTCATCTCCACCGGCTCCGCACAGATTTCCCCATCAGAGAGCGCATCCGCCGCTTCCTTCAGCGCGTCATTCAAGGTAGTGTTGTCGTCGCCGTAGGTGCTGGAGACTACATTTTTCTCCTCATCAACCTCTGCCACGGCGTCCTCCAGTGTCTTGCCGCCGTTTACCGCGTCGATGACATCCTGAGCCTGCTGTTTCACAGCTTCCTTCTCTTCATCCGTCGGATCGACCGTATTTCCATCCTCATCAGTGGTCGACGACGCCGTAAAGCTTACATACTGGATCGATTTCTGCGCCGCCTCCTCATCGGTAACATTTGTGTCGACACCCTTCTTGATCTCCGTCTCCATCTTTTCACGGATCGTGCGCAGCGTCAGCATACGATCTACTGTCTCCGCATCGGCATACATTGCCTTCAGGGTCTTGTCATCGTTTGCTTCAAAGAACGCCTGCGCCGCCTCGTCGATCGCCGCTTCCTCCTCCGCTGTCAGCGCTACACTATACTCGGACGCGTGCTGCTCCATCAGAACCATTTCTTTGATATCTTCCAGGATCTGCTCCTTAATGGTGGTGCCGTAGGCTTCTCCCGTGCCAAAAAGATCCTGCTCCCACATATTGCCATCCCCGAAAAGTCCGCCAAGATACATTTCTGTGTTCGCCTGGTTGTAACGCAGCCAGAATGCCGCCTCGCCAAGTGTGACCTTCGTATCATCCACCGTCATTACCACATCATTTTTATTCACAGAGGAGCAGCCCGTAAGCATTGATGCCGCCAGTGCGGCGCAAAGTCCTGCTGCAATCCATCTTTTTCCAAACCTGTTCATACGTATTCTCCTCGCTTTACCTTCTTTTTTCGAACATGCTATTAAGTAGTATAGCGCGTTTTTACTGATATCGCAACATTTTTTATTGCAAACATCCTGCGATATCTGTAAGAAGTTCTCTTGTCAGCGTCAGCACGTCCGCGTTATCCTTTGCGCTGACGCGCGGCTTTGCATACAGAAAATAAGGTCGCCCCTCCATCACGAATTTTAGCTTTCCGCCGTGCTTTGCAATGCAGGCTTCTATCTTTTTCGGGTCGGCGGGCGTTTTTTCGTACATGACGAATCGGATGTAATCGCCCTTCTGCGTCAGTTCTGCCACATAGGCACTGTGTGCGATCGCCTTCAGATGCGCGATCGCCAGCAGGTTCTGCACAGCCCTCGGCGGCTCCCCAAAGCGGTCCATCAGCTCCTCCAGCATATCGTCGTATTCCTCCTGGTTCCCGATCGTCGCGATCCGTTTGTAAATATCCAGCTTCTGATACTCGTTGCGGATATATTTTTCCGGGATGTAGGCGTCGATGTCCAGATCGATCGTCGTCTCAAAGTTGTCCGCCGGACTCATCTCGCCCTTCAGCGCACGGACAGACTCATTGAGCATCTTGCAGTAAAGATCGTAGCCGATCGCCTCCATGTGCCCGTGCTGCTCCGCGCCAAGCAAGTTGCCCGCTCCGCGGATCTCCAGGTCGCGCATGGCAATTTTGATGCCGCTGCCCAGCTCGGTAAATTCCCGGATGGCGTGCAGCCGCTTTTCCGCCACCTCTTTGAGCATCTTGTTTCTGCGGTACATCAGAAATGCGTATGCCGTCCGGTTTGAACGTCCCACGCGCCCGCGAAGCTGATAGAGCTGGGAAAGCCCCATCGTGTCAGCGTCGTGGATGATCATGGTATTAACGTTCGAAATGTCCAGCCCCGTCTCGATGATGGTGGTAGACACCAGCACGTCGATGTCGCCGTTGATAAAATCGTACATGATGCGCTCCAGCTCGCGCTCCTTCATCTGGCCGTGAGCGAACGCTACATTTGCCTCCGGCAGCAGCTTTGCGATTTTATTTGTCATCTCCACGATAGTATTGACACGGTTATAGACATAGTAAACCTGCCCGCCCCGCGCCAGCTCGCGGCTGATCGCTTCGCGCACCATTTCTTCATTATACTCCATAACATAGGTCTGGATAGCGGTCCGCTCCATCGGCGGCTCCTCCAGCACGCTCATATCACGGATACCGATCAGGCTCATATGCAGCGTGCGCGGGATCGGCGTCGCTGTGAGCGTGAGTACATCCACATTTGTCTTTAACTGTTTGATTTTCTCTTTATGCGTAACGCCGAAGCGCTGTTCCTCGTCGATCACCAGCAGGCCGAGATCCTTGTATTCCACATCCTTTGAGAGCACGCGGTGCGTACCGATCAGGATGTCGACAAGCCCTTTCTTTAAATCCACCAGCGTTTTTTTCTGCTCCGCAGGCGTGCGGAAACGGCACAGCAGATCCACACGCACCGGAAAATCCTTCATGCGCTGCACAAAGGTATTGTAATGCTGCTGCGCGAGAATGGTAGTCGGCACCAGATATACCACCTGCTTGCCCTCCTGCACTGCCTTGAACGCCGCGCGGATCGCGATCTCTGTTTTTCCGAAGCCCACGTCCCCACAGATCAGGCGGTCCATGATCTTCGTACTCTCCATATCGCGCTTGGTCGCCTCGATCGCTGCAAGCTGGTCGTCCGTCTCCTCAAACTCAAACATTTCCTCAAACTCGCGCTGCCAGACGGTGTCCGCCCCGTAGGCAAAACCTTTTTTTTCCTGCCGCTCGGCGTAGAGCGCCACCAGCTCCTTTGCGATGTTCTGCACCGCTGCGCGCACGCGGGTGCGCGTCTTATTCCACTCCTGCGTGCCCAGCTTATTGAGCTTCGGCGTTTTTGCCTCGGAGCCTGCATACTTCTGGATAACATCCGACTGTGTCGCCAGCACGTAAAGATTGCTGCCGCCGCTGTACTCGATCTTCATGTAATCCTTCATGACATGATCTACCTCAATTTTTTCGATACCGCGGTAGATACCAAGTCCATGACTTTCATGCACCACATAATCTCCGACATTCAGATCGGCAAAGCTGGCGATCTTTGTGCCCTCATAGCGCCGCTGCTTTTTGCGCCGTTTCTTTTCTTTTCCAAAAATATCGCTTTCCGTGATCACCGCAAAACGGATCAGCGGATACTCATATCCCTTGTGCGTGTTTCCCCGCGCGAGCAGAATTTCTCCCGGCTGGATCTCCCGGTCCATATCCTCCGTGAAAAAGCTGTTCAGCTCGTGATCGCGCAGATCCTCTGCAAGACGCATGGCGCGCGTGCGTGAGGCGCACAGAAGCGCCACCCGGTAGCCCTCCTTTTTCCAGCGCCCGAGATCCTTCACAAGCTGCTCAAAGCTGCTGTTGTAGGAGCTGATGGAGCGCACGGTCATGTTGTATCTGCCCGTAATGTTCCATTCATCGCGCGGCAGATCCATGATGCAGAGTGCCAGACAATTCCGGCGGTTCAGCTCGCCGATGATCTCCTGCTGTCCGTACAGGATTCCCGTCTGCCCCGGCAGAATGTAGCCCTTCTCCAGACGGCTCTTCATATTCTCGGAAAACTCCTCCTGCACCGCACGCCCTTCCTCGGCAATGCGGTTCGGCTCATCCAGCAAAATCAAAGCGTCCTGTCCGAAATAGTCCAGAAAGGATACCGTCTTTTCATAAAAGTAAGGAATAAATGCTTCCAGCCCGGTGCGCTCCTCAAGCTCCAGCAGACGATCGCAGATTTCCTGCGCCGCCGTATTAATCCGGTGCGCCTCCTCCGTCTTCATTTCCTCGCGGAAGATTTTTTCCTGTTTTTTGCTTTCTTTTTTGATGCGCTCCGCCGCTTTTGCCGCCTGCGCATCGCTGATAACGATCTCGCTTGCCGGATAGACACGCACAGATTCCAGATTTTCAATAGAGCGCTGGCTCTGGGCGTCAAAGCTGCGGATGGAGTCGATCTCATCTCCCCACAGCTCGATGCGGACGGGATTTTCTTCTGTCAGCGGAAAAATATCCACAATGCCGCCGCGGATAGCAAACTGCCCCGGCGCATCCACCTGCGCCGTCTTTTCGTAGCCCATCTCGACGAGCTGTCCTGAGAGCTTCTCCAGGCTCAGTTCGCTGTCCTGCGCAAATTCCAGCACATGCTCCCGGATACCGGAAAGCGGCAGCACATGCTCCATACACCCCGGAAGGGTTGTGATCACCGTAACCTGCTCTTCCTCTAAAAGCTCCCGCAGAACTGCCATGCGCTGCTGCCCGATCTGGTGGCTGCGGATATCCGCGCTGTAAAACATCAGGTCCCGCGCCGGGTACAGCAGCACCTTCCGGTCGAAAAAGCGGTAGTTTTCGTAGATTTCCTTCGCACGCAGATCGCTGTATGTGATGATCAGCTTCTTCCGGTACGGCTCGCCCACGCAGTACATCAGATGCGATTTCTGCGCCTCGATGCAGCCGGACACCTGCAGGATGCCCCGGTTTTTCTTTAAGCCGGAGCATAGCTGCTCAAACTCCTCCAGATTTTTCAGCGGAGCAGTAAATGCTTTCATTCTGATACCTTCCTGTTATATTCATTCATCGCCGCCTCCACGCCGTCCGTCATCAGACACACAGCGGCATCGGCGGCCCTTTCAAGCGCTTCCTCCACTTTTTTGCGGTCGTCCTCTGCAAAGCGGCTGAGCACGTAATCCGCCAGATCCCAGCCCGCCGGCTTCTCCCCGACACCCACCTTAATGCGCAGAAACTCCTGTCCGCCCAGATGGGAAATGATGCTTTTTATGCCGTTGTGCCCGCCGGCGCTGCCTTTTTCACGGATGCGAAGCTGTCCCGGCGGCAGACTGATATCGTCGTAAATGACAATGAGCTGCGATGTCTCGTCAATTTTATAGAAGTCCGTCAGCGCCCGGATGCTCTCGCCGCTTAAATTCATGTAGGTGAGCGGCTTTACCAGCAGCACGCTCTGTCCTTCGATCCTTCCGCTGCCCGTCAGCGCCCTGCCCTTTGCATTCTCTACTTTTATATTATATTTCTCTGCAAGCACATCTATGGCATCAAATCCCACGTTGTGCCTGGTATGGGCATACTGTCTGCCCGGATTTCCAAGTCCTGCTATGATATACATGTCCCGTTTCCACCGTTTTTACTCTGCGAAATATACGTAATTTTCTTTCCGCGGCGCTGCCTTGGGCGCTTCCATATCAGCATACCCCAGAATGCAGTGTCCGATTCCTTCATAATCGCCCTCAATGCCAAGCGATCTTAAAATTTCTTTGCCCTCCGGGCTTTCAAACTCCTCCTTCGCGCGGTGGATCCAGCAGCTCGCAATGCCCAGCTCGTGCGCCGCCAGCATCAGATTTCCCATCACCAGACTGCCGTCGTAAACGTATGTGGGCCGGCTTTTGTCCGCAAGCACCACCAGCACGACCGGCGCCCCGTAAAACGGATCAGATACGGTTCCCATAACCTCAGCATTCATTTTTGAAAGCTTATCACGCAGCTCTTTATTTGTCACCGCCAGAATGACAGGCGACTGCTTCCCCATGCCGGTGGCTGCATAAGTGCCCGCCTGCACGATCTTCTCAATGATTTCCTTCGGAACCATGTCCGGTTTGTATTTGCGGATACTTCTTCTTGACAGTATAGCATCGATCGTATTGCTCATGATAAATCCTCCTCTCAAACTCGCATTTGCGTATTTATTGTATCATTTATGGTAAAATTTGTGAACCACTGTTCTTTGTTTCTTCTGCTCAATTTTCCACACGAATTTGCGCATAAAAAAAGCGCAGCCGTCACCGCCACTGTTTTCAGCGCGGCAGACGGGCTGCACCCCGCGATCCTGCTAGTTAAAATACACCATCTCTTTAATCTCCTCCGCCGGCTCAATGTGCTGTGCCTTCAGCACCGGGCCGACGCCGCGGTATACGGAGAGATGCGCAAAGTCGATCTTCGCCTGGATCTTCACCCAGGCGCCGTCCTCCGGCTCCGGTTCCTTGCCGCATTTGCAGACATACCCAAGGAAGGTCGTGTCGTCCGCGCAGCAGGTCATCGCCGTGCGCCCCGGCACAAACACGCCGGTCGGGAAGCCGGGATATTTCTTTGCCTGCAGCGTAAATTCCACGATCTTTCCGCGGTACCGCTCCTGATTCTCCATCACATCGACAAACCAGATTCCGTAATCCTCCGGGCGGATTTCAATGACAGGCGCGTTCATATCATAGGGCATCTCGTCGCCGAAAATATTCTCGATCTCGCCCTCTTCGTCCTCGAAGACTACCTCCGCCTGCGGGCTGACCACCTTAACGCTCCGGCGGTAGCCTGCCAGCGGCTTAATGTCCTCGCAGCGGTTGAAAAGCACCAGCTCCGAGCCGCGCACCATTTCCACAAACAGCGGCTTTAAATTCGTCAGGTACATCTGGAAAGTACTTGCGTCCACTGTAGTCAGCTTCTGTTCCATCTCCCAGCCATACGGGAGTTTCAGTTTTTCAAAATCGCTTACCTTCCACATGCCGTTGTATTCCACAACCACGCGCTTCGGGCGATGCTTTTTGTCCAGCATTTTGAGGTAATCTTCTGTCAGCTCCTCCTGCCGCTCCACGCGCTCGATCACTACATGATATTTTTTCAGTTCCTCCGGGTCGTACTCTTCCTCGCCGTCCTCACAGAGAAGCAGCAGCGTCTTGCCGCGGATCTGAAAGTAATCCTGCGACAGCGTAAATTTTAAAAACTGCGTCTTTCCACTGTCCAGAAATCCGGTCATCAGATAAACCATAACACTTGGCTGGTTCATGAAAATCCCTCCGTCCTAAACGCCGAACAGCTCTGCCAGCTTTGCTTCGTTCAAAGCAGAACCGATCACGCAGAGACGACCGGTATATTCCGCCGCGCCGCTGCGCACCTCATGTTCCTCCGGCACCATGTCAAAATAGATCCACTCGCCGTCCGCACCTGCTACCATGCCCTTTGCGCGCAGGATCGTGCCGTAAGCGCTGTCGCTCTCCAGCGTATGCAGGATCCGGTTGATTTCTTCTTTCGTGTACGTTTTGATCGTCTCACATCCCCAGCTTGTGAACACCTCATCCGCATGATGATGTCCGTGATGGTGATGCTCGTGATCGTGGTCATGTCCGCAGCCGCACTCCCCGTCATGATCGTGATGATGCCCGTGGTCATGCTCTTCATGATCGTGATGATGCTCATGGTCATGCTCTTCGTGGTCGTGATGATGCTCATGGTCATGCTCTTCGTGATCATGATGATGCTCATGGTCATGCTCTTCGTGGTCATGATGATGCTCATGGTCATGATCGTGGCCGCAGCAGCACTCCTCGCCGTGCTCATGCACCTCGCCGCACTCCGGGCAGCGAAGCTCGCCAAGCAGCTCTTCCTCCAGAGACTTGCTTCCCTCCATCGTATCCAGCAGCTTTTCGCCGGTCAGACTGGCGATCGGCGTCGTAATGATCGGTGCTTTCGCGTTCAGCGCACGCAGGATCGCAAGGCTCTCCTGCACTTTTTCCGGCTTCGCCTTGTCGGTTCTGCTGAGGATGATCGCACCGGCATATTCAATCTGGTTGCTGAAAAATTCGCCGAAGTTTTTATTATAAATTTTGCACTTTGTGACGTCCACAACCGTCGTGAAGCTGTTCAGCTTCGCGTCGATCTGCTCCTGCACATCCTGCACCGCCTTAATGACATCCGAAAGCTTGCCAACGCCCGACGGCTCGATGAGAATGCGGTCCGGATGGTAGGTATCCACCACTTCCTTTAAGGATTTTCCGAAATCGCCCACCAGCGAGCAGCAGATGCAGCCGGAGTTCATCTCCCGGATCTCGATGCCGGATTCCTTCAGAAATCCGCCGTCGATGCCGATCTCTCCAAATTCATTTTCAATCAGTACCACCTGCTCCCCGGAGAACGCCTCCTTCAGCAGCTTTTTAATCAGTGTCGTTTTTCCGGCTCCCAGAAAGCCGGAGATAATATCAATCTTGGTCATAATAACCGCCTCCTTGTTCCCAAATAGTATACTGCCTTTTTCGCAAAACAGCAAGTAAACAGATTATAAAATTTGCTTTCTAACTCATTCTGCTATAGGAAATCCGGATCTTGATATCCTGATTGTAATTGCCGAATCCCTCTCCAAAGAGGGTGAGACCTCCGGTATTTAATGCATCGCCCGGAACCATAAACTTAAAACGCAGCGTGCTCTTGTAGTCGATGTGCAGATGATCGATCGTCACACTGGACACCTTCATTCCATCGATAAAGGTCCCCTTATGATTGATCATCAGCATCTTTAACACGCCGTACTGATTCCAGTTCGGCGGCCACCAGCCCGGCGTAAAGATCCCCCTCACGTCTCCAAAATCGCCGGCGCTCGTCCACATTCCCACCCATTCATCGTTTAAATAGAAAGAGATGTCCGATGGCCAGTCGCAGCTTACGCCCGGCGCCTCCGAGCCGATCTCAAAGGACAGCGTAAGCTGATCGATCCGCGACCCCTCCGGCAAAAGATTTGGAATGATATACTCTACGTACCCCCGGGTAAACCATAAAATCCCCGCATTGATCCGATCCGTATGCGCAAAGTATCTTGGATCGTCCACTTCCCCGATCAGATGCTCCGTCGTGGCAAGACCACAGGTAGGATACGCCTCGTAGTTTGCGTAATGCCCCACTTTTAATTCCGCATTGTATATCTGTCCGCTGTGCTGGTTTTCTTCCGATTCTATCTCAATGAGGATCTTATCCTCTGCTACACTGCACAGTTTCTGATTCCCGTGCGAGCCACGCTCGATTGAAATCTTTACCAGTCCGTTTTCTTCTAATTTCTTGATGTGACTTGTAAGCGCGCCGTTGGTTATTCCCAGACGGACCGCGATCTCGTTCATGCTGAGCTCTTTTTCCTTCAGCAGAAGCTTCAGAATCGCGATCCGGACATCTGAGCCAAGTGCCTTAAATAATTCCAGTCCATCGCCAATATTTTTAACATGCAGCATTTTCCCTTCCCCTTTGCATTGTTCTTCTGAAATACCCGGTTTGTTTTAGATAAAACCAAACTAATTGAGTCCATTTTACAAGAGTTTTCCCCAAAATGCAATGCCTGTTTCCAAAAATCCTGTCAAAAAAATAGCATTTTTCTGATTTTCGTAATCCCAGCCCCTATACGCGGCAAAATGCCGGAAATATACGCTTTCTTTTTCCAGATGAACCTCCTTCGAAATTTTCTGTTCATTATCCTTATCGTCCAGTTCTACGATCTCCCAGGAGCCGCAGAGTTCTTCCGCCGGAATCTTCTCCAGCGCCTCTCCGGCAAAGGGTTCCGGCCCGAGCGCCGGCCATCCGTCGATCAGAAACATCGGACGCACCATCAGGTAATGCTTTTTAAAACTCAGACGGTTCTCATACTCATCACGGTAACTCTCCGCCATTGCCCCGTCACGGATATGGTGCACGAAAAAATACTGTTTCCGCACCGGATCATAAAACGGCACGCCGTGTCCCGGTCCGCGAAAGCCTCCCCATTTCCATCCGGCATTTTCCGATCCCACACCGGGAGCGCAAGCATTAAACCGATAGCTGTTTGCGATCTTTTCTCCCATGCTTTCTTCCACAAGATTTTTTCCTTCCCGATCTGTATAGGGTCCGGTCACCGTCCTGCTTCTGCCCACCCGGACATCATAATTATTCCCCAGCCAGCCGTAGGACTGGAACAGATAAAAATACCCAGTCTCCGGCACATAGATCACAGCCGCCCCCTCAGGCCCGTCCAGCTTCGGCGGACGTCCTTTTCTCGAGATACAGGTTCCTAAAGTTTTCGGATCCCCATCCAGAGGAAGCCCGGTGGACGCCTCCAGTTCCTTTATGTAAATCCCCCCGAAGAAGGAACCATATACCAGATAGCAGCGCTCTTTTGCCCGGATGATATGCGGATCAATGGCATTCGGATAGGTGTCGTCCGTTCCCCAGGTGTCTGCCACCACGCCCCGGTTTTCAAAAGGCCCCAGCGGATGCTTTGCCGCTGCCAGCCAGATCCTGGATTCCGAACTGCCAAAGCTTCTGGTTGCAGAATAATACATCCGATACTCGCCTTTCACATACTCGGTAAAAGGAGCCCAGAAATTTGGGGTGGGCGGATACCCGCCGTTATCCCGTCCCTGCGCGATCGCTTTTGTGGAAAGCACACACTTCTCGTAACGAAAGTGCACCAGATCGGCAGAGCTTCGTACCGGGATCCCGATCTCATCCGGCAGTCCGAGCTCCGGTCCGTATGCGTCCGTACAGTAAGAATAATATTTTTTTGTGACAGGATCCCACATCATAGAAGGATCATGGGCTCCTGCAAAAGCGTTTGATTTTATGTGATAGTCATTCAGCCGCAGCAAACCTTCCATGTTTTTCTCCCTTTCTGTTTTGAAAAGGGGCAGCCGTAAAATTTTTCCGCTGCCCCTTTTTCATCTGTTGAATTGTATACTTATTAGCCCTTTACGCCGGTAAGCGCCATCGATTCGATGATGTATCTCTGGAATATGAAAAACAGTACCAGAGTCGGCAGCAGCGACAATACGGAAGCTGCCATGATCAGCGGATAATCACTGTTTACTGCATAGGCAGAATTAAACATACGGATAACTACCTGCAGTGTGTACCACTTATCCTTGGATACGAAGATCGTCGGTGCGAGATAATCATTCCAGATACCCATGAACCACAGGATCGCCTGCGTCATCAGCGCGCCCTTCATCAGCGGAAGGAACACCGCATAGTAAATCTTGAAATAACCGCATCCGTCGATCTTTGCCGCCTCCACCAACGCATCCGGAATGCTGGTCAGGTTCTGCCGCAGGAAGAAGATCATGCTGACATTACCAAACAGACCAGGCAGGATCAGAGGAAGCAGGTTGTTTGTCAGACCCATTCTTGTGAACATTACGTACTGAGGGATCATAACAACGGCAAAGGGAATCATCATCGTTGCCAGAAGTCCCAGGAAGATTCCGTTTTTCCCTTTAAATTTCAGCTTACTGAACGAGAAAGCCGCCAGGGAAGAGGTAAAGCTGCCGACTAACAGCACCGGGATCTCAACGATCAGGGTGTTGCGCACACCTCGCAGGAATTCCGGTTTCGCCAGCACTTCCGAATATTTACCGAATTTCCACGGATTCGGGATCAGGCTGAAGTTCGCGGAAAGTATCTGATTCTTTGTCATGAAAGAAGCAAAAATCATATACACCAGCGGAAATACCATGGCTACCGCGCCAAGGCAAAGCAGGATAAACACGATCACATTCGTCCTGCGTTCTTTCGAGGTCATACCTCCCGAAGCTTTTTCATCATTTTTCGCCATTTTCTTTCCACCCCCTACTCAATCGTCTTAACCCATTTATCCTGGCCGACAAAGTTGATCGCTGTTATGATAAAGATGATGATCGCCAGAATGAAGGCCATTGCGGATGCATAACCCATCTGGTTGTTGCCGAACGCCTTATCGTACAGGTAAAATACTACCGTCGCGGCGCTGTAGTTCAGACCGCCGTTCGGAACCATAACGAGTACCTCTACAAATACCTGGAAACCGCCGATAAGACCGGTGATCAGCAGGTAGAAGGTAACAGGGGATACCAGCGGCCAGGTAATATTGCGGAACAAATTCCAGCCGCTCGCGCCATCGATCTTCGCCGCCTCATAGTAGTCTTTGGGGATGCCCTGCAGACCGGACAGATACAGGATAATGGAGGTTCCAAGACCTTTCCATGTCATAAAGATGATCATTGCCACCTTTACCCAGAATTCATCTCCAAGCCAGTTAGGACCATGTTGGCCGGATATCAGCTTTATAATGCTGTTAAGCAGACCGTAATCGTAGTTGAATACCCACATCCAAAGGATAGATACCGCAACCAGTGAAGAAATAACCGGAATATAGTACATGGTACGAAGTACCTTGATGCCTCTGATCTTACGGTTCATACCCATGGCAATGATAATACCGAGGATCATACCGCAGGGAATGCCGAGCATGTAAATAATGGTGTTCAGCAATACCTTCCAGAAACGGTCATCGGTAAAGAGCTTGATATAGTTTCTGAGACCGACGAAGTTGTCCAGCATGTTATTCATACCAGTCCATTTAGTCAGGCTGGCAATAAACGCGAAGACGATCGGGAACGCCATGAAGATCAAAAAGCCGATAAAAGGCGGAGCCACAAATGCAAGCCCCCAGCAATGCTCTTTAAAAGCTGCTTTACTCATTTTTTTACGTTTCGCTACGTTACCACTCACGAATTTCCACCTCCAATACAGACAAAAACTGCATTTTCATTTTTTATAGAAAGAGAGCCGGCCGCGGACTTATGGCGGCCGGCTGTTCTCCCTCGTCTGATTCTGTTTTATCTGTTTTATCTTATTCTACCATTTCCCATGCTTCATCCAGGAGCTCCTGCATTTCCGGCTGAACTTCTGCAATATACTCTTCTACGGTTACGCTGCCGTTCTTTACGGTATCGAAACCTTCAAAGAATCTATCCAGCCAGCCTGCGCTCGGGGTGTAGGTGGACTCGATAAATCTTACGCCTGCGTTTTCCGTTCCGTTCAGGTAGTTGAAGAATACGTCTACGTTGCTCGGGTACGGAAGCTCGCCGTTTGTAACGGCATCCTTAAATTCGCCCTCTGCCATAGAGGTGATGTTCGGGAGGCGGATGGACTGACCGGTCGTGATACCGGACATTTCTCTGTTTCCATCCTCATCAGCACTCATAAAGTAAGCGAGTTTTGCGGCAAGATCTTTGTTTTCAGAGCTTTCTGCCACACAGTAGCCAACGGTTCCGCACCAGGTCATGGATTTGCCAGTGGAAAGTGTCGGATACAGGCACAGATCCCATTCAAACGGGAAAGTCTCATCATCCATGAAAGCAGCTACATCCCAGGTACCGCATGCATAGAAGGCTTCCTGTCCTGCAAGCCATCTCTGATATACGCCAAGGGAAGCATCCTGCTCTACAGTCGGCGTTACCTGATGTACAAGCGTCAGATCTACGAATTTCTGGCATGCTTCGATAAACTCCGGTGTGTCAATGGTTACGGTTCTGTAATCATCGGAAAGGAAGCTTGCGCCGTTTGACCATACATACTGATACAGCATAAAGGCATTTGCTGCGCCCATGCCCCACTGATCGATTTCACCGTCGCCGTCCGTATCCTTTGTCAGCTGTTTGCAGACTTCTACGAATTCGTCGTATGTATAGGGGTTGTCCGGGTCCGGATAATCCAGTCCTGCTTCGTCAAACAGCTCTTTGTTGTAAGCGTATGCAAATACGGAAGAATCATACGGAAGTCCGTACAGATCGCCGGTACCGGTAGACTCTCCATCGTAGCGATAGTTGTCCAGGATATCCTGCATCATGTCGTCCGTGGAAAGACCTGCTGCTTCCAGGAGCGGAGTCAGGGAGGTGATATAGCCGTTGTCTACGAACTGAGAAACTGTTTCCGGTCCTACGTAGAATACATCCGGCAGATCTCTCGCTGTCATCATACCGGTCAGCGTTGTGTTGTAGTCGTCCTTCGTGGAGAACTGAACCTCAACGGTGCATCCGTTTGCTTCCTCGAACTGCTTGATCATGTTCTGGACGATCGCCTGCTCCTGCTCATTCGCATATACAAACATGCTCAGCTTTGCGCCGTCATCTGCCTGTACCATGGACACGGAACCGCAGGTCATCACTGCTGCCAATCCAAGAACCATAAGTTTTTTACTGCTCATCTTAATATCCTCCTTCTTATTTTGCGTGTGGTTTTCCATGCGCTTTTTGATGATAACAATACTATATCAGAATATTTTAGTTTTGTCTATGATTTTTTACATTTTTCTAAATAAAAAACGATATTTTGTTAGATTTTCATGAAAATGCCAGTTTTATTTTGGTCATTTTTTACAAAAAATTTAAGGAGAATATATTACTTTATATTTTTCTAAAATAAATTTGGTTTGTAATCAAATACCGGAAATCCTTTTTTATCGTAGGTAAGCTTCATCACCATCGCATGGCGATTGATGTCATACAGAGAGTTTCCGGTGATCTTTTCATACTGGCGTGCATGGTACACGCAGTAATCCGTAACGCCATCCTCGCCTTTTACAAAGGAATTGTGACCGGGGCCAAAAATACCTTTCTCAGGATCGGTAGCCAGCACCGGATAGCGCTCCTTCTTCCAGGCATGCGGATCCAGAAGGTCCGCGTCCTCGTCAATGCTCAGCATTCCCATGCAGTAGCAGGCGCCTGTGGAGCTTGCGGAATATGTCATAAATATCTTTCCGCCATGCTTTAAGAAGGCCGGCCCCTCATTTACCCAGAAGTTTACGCGTTCCCAGTCATAGTCCGGCGTCGTAAGAAGCACCTGCGCTGTGGCAAGCTTATAAGGCGACTCCATTCTGGCGATATAGAGGTTGGAGATCTTCTTTCCCTTATTCACCTTTTCCGCCCAGACGAAATATTTTTCCCCTTTATGTTCAAGGATCGTCGCATCCAGAGAGAAATCCCGGAAGCTGAACTTATCCCCGTCCGCCGGCTGGATCATCCCGCGCTCCTCCCAGGGATCGTTCATCGGATCGTTTCCCGTACACTCCAATACGTAGGGACGCAGCTTCCATTTATTACCGACCTCGCTTGCCGCATAATAAATAAACCAGCGGCCGTCCAGATAATGCAGCTCCGGCGCCCAGATATGCAGACTCATCGGCCCGCTCTCGTGCTTTGTCCAGACCGTTTTTTCTTCTGCGTCTTTCAGCCCGGCAATGGTATCGGCATGGCGGATAGCCAGCCGGTCGTATTCCGGTGCGGATCCCATAAAATAATAAGTTCCATCCTGCGCACGGAACACATAAGGATCTGCGCGGCACTCGATCAGCGGCTGATTATATTCCGTAATACAGATTTTCTTTCTATTCATAATCTCATCTTCCTCCTGTTGTTTTATCAGGTAATCCGTTTTATTCTACACTACCTTTTCGGCATATGCAATTACTGTTTTAGTTTTTGTTAAATTACTACACATTTAGCTAAAATTTTTATGTCTTTTTGCACAGGTTTGCTATCGACTTTTCGCACAATGCACGATATAATATACAAAGAACCTGTTCGACAAAAAAATGTAAAAGGAGTTGCCTATGAATATATTTTCGTTTAACAGCTGGCTTTCCAGATTTCTTTATCTGGTAGCGGATATCGTATTGCTTCATATCCTGTGGATCATCTGCAGTCTCCCCATCGTGACGATCGGGGCTTCCACTACCGCCCTTTATTCTTCCTGCATGAAGCGCATCCGGAGAGATGAAGGGTATATCACCGGCAACTTTTTTGGCGCTTTTAAATCCAACTTCCGGCAGTCCACTCTGATCTGGCTTTTGCTTCTGGCAGTCGGCGGCATCCTTTACATGGATCTCTGGATCGGGCTTTCTGTGGAAGGTGTGCTCGGAAAAATCATGCTGGTCAGCTGCTCCATGCTCCTGATCCCGTTTTTCTGCACTGTTCTTTACATTTTCCCGGTGCAGGCAAAATTTGAGAACCGCATTTTAGACAACCTCAAAAATGCATTCCTTATGTCCCTGTCAAATTTTCAGTGGACCCTGTTTCTGGCATTCATTCTTGCTACTTTTGTTCTGCTGACGCTGGTATTTCCGCCCTTTATGGGCTTGATGCTGATCGCGGGAGCCGGCATATTCGGCTACCTTACCTCCTGCGTTTTCGTCTATGTATTCCGGAAATACCTGCCCGACGAGCTGCAGGAAGACGCTATGGCGTCCAGGATAGACCAGGAACAATAATACGGATCGTAAAGATGGCTGAAAGGAATCCTGTTTTTCCTTTCAGCCTTTTTTGCACTTTACTTCATGCTTCCCCAGATACAGGCGTTGTTTCCGCCAATCGCAGAAAAGGTCATCTTCTTTTCCCCTTCGTCGTTGGTCTGCTCGTAGAAAATCCCTTTAAATTCCAGTCCGGTATCCATGGTGATCGTCACGTAATCGTATCCCTTTCCGGAATCCTTCTTGCTCCAGGTTCCCTCAAAGGCTCCTGTTACCGTTCCGTCCTCTTTCAGCTCCAAAGAGCCGGTTTCCAGCATGGAAGGGCTGTTTTCCTTTCCGTGATTGATGTATTCGTAAATTCCCGTCACCGCAGAATCATCGACATTGGCAATGCGCTCATTGCGATTCTCATACACCGCCGTACAGGGCCACGCGTCTTCATTCAGATATTGCTGGCGTACCCGCACCTCATGGTATTCGGAGCCTTCGTTGAACCGCTGATGGAAGATCAGATATCTCTGACCGTCCTCGTCGATCAGCGCCGAATTATGTCCGGCGGATTTGTAGCCCCGCTGACCGTCAAACTGATAATTGCCCATCAGCTTGATACCGTATTTGGAGTTTTCTACCTTGCCGCTGTCCGCCGCGTTATTTCCCGCCGCGTCAAGATATGGACCGTAAATATTCTCAGACCGGAACATACGCATATTGTAGCCGCCGTCCGCGGTAAGACCGCCATACGTCTCATACAGATAATAGTAACCGGCTTCCTCATCGTAAAGGATATACGGGCCCTCGCCGGACTGATGCTTGCTTCCCGCAATGTGCGTGCCGTAATAACGGTCTGTGAAATTGCCGGAAACCTCTTCCTGGGAATCCGTGCCCGGATAGATCACAAGCCCCGTCGTCTCGTCTACCCTGAGGATATAAAGTCCGCCGGACCAGGAGCCGTACACCAGGTACAGATTTCCGTCCTTATCCTCTACCGCCGTTAGATCGATCGCATTGGGAGCATACTTGTAATTGTAAAGCCCGTCTGATCCAAACCATTCTTCACTGATCTCATCGATCCCGCCGTTCGCCGAGCCAAGCTCCAGAAGCTCCGTAAGGTTCAGATAGTCATTATCCCACCTGGTATCGATCTTGCTGTTTTCGTCCACACCGCTTTCTTTGGAAAAGCCGGAATAGATCATCGTGTCCACATACGCATACGGTCCTTCAATCGTCTTTGATACTGCCAGACCAATGCAGGAGCGTTTCCAGGAAGAAGACGCGCTGTAATATAAAAGATACGCGCCCTTGCTCCCATCTTCCCAGACATACCCCGCATCCCAGTGGACATCCGGCGCCCAGATCGCGTAGCCGCCCGTGCAGTCGCCGTCGTTAAAGCCCGCCCACTCGAACGTCTCCGCAAAATTTTCCGTCAGGTTCCCGTATATGGCATTGTCTGTCGGATTCTCGTAATCCTTGCAAAGCTGCTCCCAGTTTACCAGATCCTCTGATTTCGCCGCGGCGAGATGGCTTCCAAATACATAATACGTATCGCCCTCGCGGATGATCGAGGGATCATGTACACTGGCGCGGGAAATCGCGCCCTCGTAAAATGTTTTTTCCCCGCCAGAGGCCGCCGTCCCCTCCGCGTTCTCCGCCGCAGACAGCGATCCGCAGACAGAAGCTGCCAGAACCGCGGCAGATATCATTGCTATCCATACCTTCATTTTCACTTTTTAAACCCTCCCATGTTTGTTTTTACACCAAAATGCCGTCCCGCAGGCGTATGCTTACCATTGCCGATCCACCGCAGGACATTTTCGGACCCTGATCGCCGCGCGAAGCTCCACATAACATCCGCACAGACGGCACATTCCGTTTAAAAGCTGCGCGCACTGTGCGCATTTATGGAGCCGTTCTTCATAAATCTCCTGCTCCACCCTCACGTCATCATCCAGGCTCGCAATATAATTTCTTAGATTTTCAAAATATTCTTTCCCGGACTCCCCGCGAAGCAGGCATTTTCGGCAGACCCGAAGCCCGCCGCTCATGACTGTTTCTTCACGGTCAGATGGACCACAGCGCAGGGCGGGATCTTAAAGGAGAAGCCGTCCTCTTTCGTTTCAATATCCTGAAACGCCTTTACTTTTACACATTCCGGATCCTCAAACGTATTCATCTCATGCATTTCTCCCTGCACCATCTCGCCGGTTACTTTCCATGCCGCCTGATCAAGGATCTGCGTATCCACCGGATACGATTCCGTAAGGGAGGCGTTCGTCACCGTAATATGTATCGTACCATCCTCCGCCATCGATACGGATTCCGTCAGGTTCGGCACCTGATATTCCCCGCAGACGCCGATTTTCTCTGCATCGATAAAGCTGTCCAGAAGCATCGCATCCTGATGATCCTTATACATGTCAAACACATGGTACGTCGGTGTCAGGATCATATCCGCGCCCTCCGTGAGGATCACGGACTGGAGCACATTCACGATCTGCGCCAGATTTGCCATTTTTACGCGGTCGGAATGTTTATTAAAAATATTCAGGGTGATTCCCGCTACCAGTGCATCCCGGATCGTATTCTGCTGATACAGGAAGCCCGGATTGGTACCCGGCTCTACCGTGTACCAGGTTCCCCATTCGTCCACGATCATACCGATCTTTTTCTCCGGATCATAGGAATCCATGATCGCACCGTGACGGCGGATCAGCTCGTCCATATAATACGCTTTGGAGAGCGTTTTGTACCATACTGCATCGTCAAAATCCGTAGCGCTGCCCTTAATTTCCCAGCCTTCCGGATGTACATAATAGTGCAGTGATAATCCGTCCATAAAGCCGTGGAATTTCTCTTCGCAGTGATTAAAACAAGTCTTCAGCACGTCCCTTGTCCACTCATAGTCGTCGACGTTAGCTCCGCAGCAGATCTTCTGGATCGGCTGCTCCTCTTCTCCTTCCGTGTGATAATTGCGCACGTAAGTCTGGTATCTCCGGTATTCGTTGGCATAGAAATCGGGGTTCATATTACCGCCGCATCCCCAGTTTTCATTGCCTACGCCAAAGAAATCAATCTTCCACGGCTCATCATGTCCGTTTTTCCTGCGAAGATCCGCCATCGGAGATACGCCCGGAAACGTAATGTACTCCACCCACTCCGACATTTCCCGCACAGTGCCGCTGCCAAGATTGCCATTTACATAGGTCTCGCAGCCCAGCTGGCGGCAAAGCTCAAAATACTCATGCGTACCGAAGCTGTTGTCCTCCAGAACCCCGCCCCAGTGCGTATTGATCATCTTTTTTCGCTCTTCCTTCGGTCCGATCCCGTCCATCCAGTGATATTCATCCGCAAAGCAGCCGCCCGGCCAGCGCAGTACCGGCACTCTGATCTTTTTCAGCGCTTCCACTACGTCACAGCGCATACCGTTCACGTTGGGGATCAGGGAATCCTCGCCCACGTAAATCCCCTCATAAATACATCTTCCCAAATGCTCGGAAAAATGTCCGTAGATTTCCTTATGAATTTTGCTGACTTTCTTTTTCGGATTAATCATCAATCTAGCCATAACAAACTCCTTCCTGCGCATGTTTCCAAACCGCGCACTGTAATAATCTATGTAATCCTATCGTATACTGAAAGCACAAAAATAGCAACTGTTTTTATTGAATTATTTTATATTTTTTTAAAGATTAAACAAATTTTTCAATAGACTCTTTAAAGTTTCCTAAATCAGATACGTATATTTTATATTTATTTGTAGCATTTTAGTTTATCATAAATAAACATAACAAAAAAAGGGATGCTGCTCTCGCAGCATCC
>OLRY01000176.1_pt1 | contig 90976 bp, 78 predicted proteins | sample 1672541 | NCBI WGS metagenome assembly OLRY01 (sample SAMEA3136697, study PRJEB25190) | human gut metagenome | biome: human gut; feature: human-associated habitat; material: faeces | place: Austria | collected 2013 | reverse complement strand
TTGCGGAACATCTGCGGCAAAGCCCTGATTTTGAACTGCTCTGGTCGGACAAGGTAGGCTATGTCTGGCTGACGATTGGCGTCAATCCGCTTTATGTGGATACTGGCATTAGGATAGAATCAGCTGCTGATCTCTGCGGCAGGTGTTTGGATGATGTTGCTACGGATGTTTTATATATGACAGGCAACGATCATGCACTGGAGAAAGCCGATCCGCTGGAATTGGCCGAAATCAAGCGGCGCTGGGAGCCATATATCAACCAGCTGCCAGACTATGCGTATCTCTGCAAAGACCTGCTGAACGGAAAAATGTAATCTATCAAACGAGGTGTCAGGAGCCATACGGTGCTTCTGGCACCTTTTTTGTGGATTTTTTGTGAATTTGATTAAAAAGTCCTTGACAATTTGTCTCTGGCAAAACGGCAAAATCAATACTTATTTCCGCAGCGGTAAGGCTTGCGGCTTTTAACTTACCCGAAATCGCTAAAATGACGTCATATGATAATCTTGATATAGGCAGTTTGGGCGAAAAGAAAAAAGCTATATTTTGCGTAATCCCCGACAATGATAATTCATTTAATTATCTTGTCGGTATGCTTTATACGCAGGCATTTCAAGAATTGTATTATCGAGCAGACCATAAACACGGTGGAGAGTTGCCTATTCCCGTACATTTTGTAATGGACGAATTCGCAAATGTGGCATTGCCGGATAACTTTGAAAGGGTGCTTGCAACTATGCGTTCACGTCGAATTTCAGTGTCAATAATCATTCAAAATATGGCACAGTTAAAGGGATTGTTTAAGGATAGTTGGGAAAGTGTCGTAGGAAACTGCGACACTTTTTTGTATTTAGGCGGTAACGAGCAAAGTACACACGAATACATTTCAAAAATGCTTGGCAAGGAAACTATTGGCACGCAAACGCGAGGTATCACAAAGGGACGTAACGGTAGCAGCAATACAAATTATCAAAACGCAGGACGTGAATTATTGACGTTGGACGAAGTACGCCTGTTGAATAATTCAAACGCTATTATTTTTATCCGTGGCGAAAAACCTATAATGGACAAGAAGTTTGACATACTATCACACACAAATATCAAGCTGACTGAGGACGGCGGAGCTATGCCGTACACACACAGCAAAGACAATAAATATCTGATAGAAGATTTAAATGTATCGGATATTGAAAACTTAAAATTTATGGATTTGGAGGATACAGACAATGAAAAAAATTCAGAACACGAACAAAACTAAAGAAAAACTCAACAAGGCAACAAAACATCTGCGTGTAGCAAAATATACACTTATGACAATACTTCTTATAATGTCATTTGCAACACCTGTACTGGCAGACGACCCATTATCAGCAATTAACGGTCTGTCAACATTTATATTCTCAGCCATTAAGGCAATCGGAATGATTTTGTTAGGTTTCGGTATCGTACAAATAGGTCTGTCGTTGAAATCGCACGACGCTTCACAACGTGCTAACGGTTTCTTAACATTCTTCGGCGGTGTAATTATTGCATTTGCAAAGGATATTCTTGATTTAATATTATAAACTGCGAGATACAACAAGATAAAAGACAGAAAAATAAGTTGAAAAGATAATGAATTTAGCATAAGAGCAATCAATCTTGTTAGATTGGTTGCTCTTTTTGCATTGGATTTTTACAACTTGCTTGCAAGTTGTAGTGAGCAAAACATTTACGGTTTATGTTATAGCATTAGGAGGTGAATATATTGTCAGATAATTGGATAGTAGCAAATTTGGAAAATGCGTTCAGCACTTGGAATGATAAAATGACTGAAATATGGTCAATTATAACTACTTCCCCGCAAGAATTCAAAGGCGGAGCAATATGGAATATCGTAACTACAATAAATGGAGGATTGCAGGCTATTGGATATGCCTTGCTTATCCTCTTTTTTGCTATGAGTATATTCAAATCAACCGCAAGTTTTAGAGATTTTCAGCGTCCAGAATATGCACTAAAACACTTTATCCGTTTTCTTGCAGCCAAAGTAGCAATTACATATGCACTTGACATTATGACTGTCATATATAAAATATGTGGCGGTGTGGTAGAAAAAATTGCAGGTAGCCTTGGTGGTATCAGTGGTGCGGCTGTAACTCTCCCCGCAGCGATTGAAACGGCGGTTGAAGAAGCAGGTTTTTGGGCAAGCATACCATTATGGCTTGTTACAATACTCGGCAGTTTATTTATAACCGTGCTATCATTTATTATGATAATGAGCGTGTATGGACGTTTTTTCAAACTATATATGTACACCGCACTTGCCCCTGTTCCCCTTTCGTCATTTGCGGGTGAAGGAACATCACAGATTGGAAAATCATTTATAAAATCATATGTCGGTGTATGCTTGGAAGGAGCAGTAATCGTGCTTGCGTGTATTATATTTTCGGCATTTGCAAGTGCAAGTACACCTAATATTGATACATCAATCACAACAGTAACAATGATATGGAAATATATAGGCGAAGCGATTTTTAATATGTTGATATTGGTTGGGCTTATCAAAGGTGCAGACAGAATAGTAAAAGAAATGTTAGGCACTTAAAATTTGTCGTTGTATTTTATGCAATATTATGGTATAATAATTACAGCAAATTAATGTGAGGAGGAGTTATTATGCCAAATATCAGACCTGTTTCAGATTTAAGGAATTATACCGATGTTTTAAAAGATATTAGTATTGATTCGCCTGTTTTTTTAACAAAGAACGGCAGAGGAAGATACGCAATTATTGATATAGACGAGTACGAAAGAACACAAGCAAAAATTAAAATTATGTCGAAATTAGCAGACGCAGAACAAGCCGCAAAAAAAGACGGCTGGATTGACGCTGATGATGTAAAGAAAATATTGGGGGTTGAATAATGGCAAAAATAAAATTATCCCCATTGGCAATAAGCGATTTACAAGAAATAAAGTCATATATCAGTGATGATTTAAGCAATCCTATCGCCGCCAACCGAGTAATAAATCAGATAATAGATGATTACACATTACTTGAAACTTCACCCGAAATGGGTATATCTCTTTCCGCTAAAATAAATATAACGACCGATTATCGTTATTTAGTCAGCGGAAAATACATAGTGTTTTACAAAACGGACACAGAATATGTATATATATCACGCATACTTTATGGTGCAAGAGATTATATCCGTATTCTCTTTAATGACGAAATAACAGACAATAGCGAACTTTAATCAAATTATGAAGTTGCCACTATTTTAAATAGTGGCAATTTTTTTATGCAAAAATTTTCAATGTAGACAACTTGTTTGCCGGTTATTGCAAACAAATTAAGGAGGGAAATATAATGGCATATAACAATCTAATCCGTGCAAACGACCCTATGGCAATAAATATGTTAAAGGAGAATTTAGCACATTTTGAAAACAATATTGCATATATGCAGGCAGTTAATGACTATTACAAAGCAAACGGTACAATGGTAAACTTTGAGGGCATTGACTATGCAGAGGCAGTAAGACTCGACGAGCGAGTAAACGGTTATCAATCAGCCCCATATCCAGGAAGATTTTTTAAAGAAAATTATGAGAAAATCGGCAGAATAAAATCGAACATTGACCGTTTGGAAAACAGACCTAAAACAATGTTTAATGGTTGGCAGTTTGTAGGTGGCGAAGCTATTATAAATCTTGCAAATAACCGCTTGCAGCTTATATTTGAGGAAAAACCAACATCGGAGCAGAGAGCAATATTAAAGCAAAACGGTTTTAAATTTGCCCCAAAAGCAACCGCGTGGCAACGTCCGTTAGATTATAAAATTATGGCTACGGCAAACCGTATTGATTTTATAAAACCGCTTGACGGTAAAACACCTATGGACTTGCAACCAAAAATGACACATCGCAACGCACCCGAAAGATAAGGTTACTCAAGATATGGAGAATAATAATAGCTAAAAAATATCATAAAAAGCATAAGGACGAAGATGAGCGTTAAGTTTGGAGGTATTTATGGAAATACGAATCAATAAGGAAATTAAGAACTACCACGAAAGCCTGTTTTTCGGATTGTCCGCACGTCAGTTTATATGCTCGGTTGCCGCGGTTGGTGCGGCTGTTGGCGTATATTTCGGACTCAAAGATATTGTAGAAAAAGAAATAGTTTCGTGGTTATGTATAGTGTGTGCGTTGCCTTTAGCAGCCGCAGGCTTTTTTAAATATAACGGTATGCAATTAGAGGAATTTATAATTGCATTTATTCGGAGCGAATTTATATATGCAGGTGTGCGTACATTCAAATCTGAAAACATTTTGTACAATATATATAAGGAGGTTTTGGCAGATGTTAAAAAATCAAAAAAGAACACCCACACAGCTTTTTGGAAAAAAGGAAAAAAGAATAATTCCTAAAAGTGTTCAACAGTCTATCCCTATAAAGCGTATTTATAGAGATGGTATTATGCAGTGCGGTCAATATTTTTCTAAAACGTGGCGTTTTTCAGATATAAATTATGCGGTTGCGTCAGATGATGACCAATTAGAGATGTTTCTTGCACACTCGGCAATCCTAAATGGACTGCCGACTGACGCATTTGCAAAGATTACTATATACAATAAGCAACTGAACAGAAACGTATTTGAACAGTTTATAACACCAACTGATAAAGCCGACAAAAACAGTATAACATATGCGAAAGAACTTAAAGCATTGTTGAGTGATAAGATGGCAGACAGTAATAATATCGTCCACGAAAAATATATTACTATATCAAGTGAAAAGAAAAACATTGAGGAGGCACGCACATTCTTCGCTCGTGTCGGTAACGACTTAACCGTCGATTTCGGTAAAATATCATCACATATTACGGAGCTTAACTACAAAGAAAGGCTCCGTATTTTTTATGACTTTTTTCGTGGCAACGATGGTGGAATATTCAATTTTGACCTCAAAAAAGCTATGGCAGTAGGTGCGGACTTTAAAGATTATATATGCCCTGACAGTATGGAATTTAAAAGCGATTACATAAAAGTCGGTGATAGATTCGCAAGAGTTATCTTTTTGAAAGAATACCCGTCATTTTTAAAGGACAGTATGATATCTGAACTGACAGACTTTTCTCGCAGTATGATGTTGTCGGTGGATATTAAGCCTATCCCTACCGACGACGCGGTAAAAGAAGTGCAAAAAAAATTATTAGCGGTTGAAACTGATATTACAAAATGGCAGCAAAAGCAGAATATGAACAATAACTTTTCTGCAACCGTACCATACGAATTAGAGCAAATGCGAAAAGAAATTAAGGAATTTCTTGATGACCTTACCACTCGTGACCAAAGAATGATGTTTGTTACCGTAACAATTTTACATATTGCGGATAGTCTTGACGCACTTAACAATGATACCGAAACTATTCTGTCAATAGGTCGCAAACACCTTTGTAATTTCGCTGTTCTCAAATATCAACAAGAGGACGGAATGAAAACCGTACTGCCATACGGATTGATGAATATTAGAGCTATACGTACACTGACGACGGAAAGCACTGCGGTACTAATGCCGTATAAAACTCAAGAAATAATCGACAATGACGGTATCTATTACGGTATCAATGCAATATCACATAATCTCTTAATGTGCAACCGCAAATTGTTACTTAACGGAAACGGATTTGTTCTCGGTGTTTCTGGTAGCGGTAAATCATTTGCGTCAAAGATGGAAATTGCTATGTCGGCATTGTTTACAAACGATGACATTATTATTGTAGACCCTGAAAGAGAGTATGCTCCGTTAATTTCAAATCTTGGCGGTGAATCAATTACACTATCAGCGTCATCAAATAATCATATAAATGCTATGGATATAAATAACGATTTCAACAACGAAGATAATCCTATATCAATTAAATCTGAATTTTTAATATCGCTATTTGACCAATTATTGAAAACTGGTGATGCAAGAAATAGTGGCGGTGTTGGAGCAAAAGAACGGTCTATTATTGACCGCTGTACTATAAATGTATATGAACAGTATTTCAGCAATACTAATCAGACTATGCCCACGCTTGCAGATTTCAGAGAGGAATTATTACATCAACCCGAACAAGAAGCAAAAGACCTCGCACTGTCATTGGAATTGTTCGCTACGGGCAGTTTGGATTCCTTTGCACATCAAGGTAATGTAGATGTTGACAGGAGAATTATTTGCTATGACATCTTGGAATTAGGCGAACAAATGAAATCGGTCGGATTGCTTATAATGTTGGATAACATTATGAACAGAGTTATGGAAAACAGGAAACGCGGTATATATACACGAGTATACATAGACGAATCACATTTGTTTTTCAAAAACCCATACAGTGCTGAATTTCTATTGAAGGCGTGGCGACGTTTCAGAAAATACGGAGGACTTTTAACTGGAATAACCCAAAATGTTGAGGAATGTCTGAAAAATGATACTGCAAGGTGGATGATTTCGAATTGTGAGTTTTTGCTTATATTTAATCAATCACCTTCGGACAGAGCCGAACTTGCTTCAATGCTTAATATATCTCCCGCACAAATGGGATATATAACAAATTCGTCGGCAGGACGCGGACTGATTAAAGTCGGCGGCTCGATAGTACCGTTTACAAATGACTTCCCTACTGATACAGAACTCTATAAATTGATGAGTACAAAACCGGGTGAAAAATAAATTACACAGGCGGCGGTGAAAATCGCCGCCTTATTTTTTTATATAAGAATTGAGGTGATAGTAATTGAGCGAGTTAAAGACAAAACCTAAAACCAAAGAAAAACCACATGCGGCAAAACACATTGTTAAAAACGCACCAAAAGATGTGAAATCTATTCCGTATAATGTTCTCAGCAACGCTCCATCTGTTATGAAAGAGCAACTTATAAAGCGGAACTCAGAAAAACAGTTGAATGACAATGACGAACAGACTCACGAAAATTATGCAACAGATACAATAGAATTTGCAGCATACAGTACAACGTCAAAAGTCTATCGAACTATGCGTATTATTGCGGATAATAGAATAAAATCACACAAAACACACAAAATCAAGACTAAAGAAAATTATACAATTCCTAATGTTTCCGTTAAACCTACTACAAATAATATACCTAAGTTAGCAAATAATCAGCCGAAAAACTTGCAATTAACAGACGGAAAAATTCCAACTAATTCGAGTGAAATCAGGAATATACCTAAAACCGTAAGCAGAACTCCAAAAATTGCAGAAGATAAAAAAATTATGTCCAAATCGAACATAATTAAATCAGAGCAAAAAAATAATCCCGAAACAAAAATGTTTACGCCTAAAACAAAAGAAGAATATACCGCCGCACAGTCCGAAACTTCTTTTGCCGTTCCCGAAGTGAAACAAAAATCAATACAAAAATCAGTACAGAAATCAACTGCGAAACAAAAATCAGATATTAAGACAAAAGAAAATTATATCAAATCTCATATTACGGATACAGATATAAAAAGCCCTGACAATGCAAGACACGAATATGTCAAGAATAAGTTGAAATCAAAATTGACGGAACAAATGCAATCACAAAATAAAGACGCTAATATGCCGAATACTCCAAATGCGGATATTATCTCCAATGCTCCCTCAGTTGATAAACCGAATATAAAAACAAAAGAAAACTATATGCAGTCTTTACGGAACGGAAAAGTAGAGCCTATAAAAACGGCATACAAGACACCTAAGCAGAAAACAAGTATTGTTCCCCGTCAAATGCAAACTACAACATCAAAAGCGGTACATAGTAAAGAACAAATAACATCTAAGACTGTAAAAAACGGCAAGAATATGTTTAAGGCGAGCCGAATTGCAAAGAAAAAAGTATCAAAAACTCACAAAGCCACTGTTAAAACACAAAAACAGGTCGCAAAGCAAACTGCAAAACAGACCGCAAAATTGTCAAAAGAGGCTGCACAAAGAAGTGCGAAGATTGCAAAATCTGCGGTGCGTGTAGCAACTAAAGTTGCAGTCAAAGTTGCACAAGCAGTTGCCAAGGCAGTCAAGGCTATTTCAACGGCAATTGCGTCCGGCGGTGCCGTGGCAGTTGTAGTGGTTATATTGATTGTTGTCATTATTATAGCAGCTATTGCGGCAAGTCCGTTTGGTATTTTTATTTCTGAGGAAGTAACGGATACAGGAACAATTCCATTATCGCAGATTATAGCGGAATACAATGTTGAATTGACACAAGAAGTCGAAGATATTGAATTATCCATAGACCATACAGAGGTTGATGTTATAGATAATCAGACTGACAGAAATGTCGTGATTGCGGTATTTGCAGCAAAAACAGCAGGAACTGATGACAACACTGCTGAAGATGTTGTCATATTTGATGATATTAAAGCCGAAAAACTAAAAACATATTTCCGAGCCGCTAACACCGTAAATCATACGGTCGAAGAAATTGCGGTATCAGATACAGAAACAAAAAATAAACTCACCGTCACGATAAATGGCAAAACAAAAGATGAGTTGATGGATTTATATGAATTAACCGCAAAGCAACGTGAGGCAGTGGAAACCTTACTTGAACACGGCGATGTTTTGACCTCATCAAGCCATAGTTTGGCAATTACAAATGCAGATGTTCAAAGCATTATAAATGGATTGCCGTCATCGCTTCCGCAGAAACGCAAGGATGTCGTCAAAAATGCAGGCTCACTTGTTGGTAAAGTAAATTATTTTTGGGGTGGTAAATCAAGTGCAATCGGTTGGGACAGTGCTTGGGGTACTATGCAGCGAGTAACTGCCGCAGGAAGTCCATCATCAGGAACACTAAGAGCATATGGATTGGACTGTTCGGGATTTGTCACTTGGGTATTTAATAACAGTGGTATGGGATATGCTGTCGGACACGGAACATACGGACAGCGTGACGCCAGTATTCAAGTAACAGCGTCAACGGTGCAAGCAGGTGATTTATGTTTCTTGCCGAGTTATAGTCACGTTGGAATAGTTGTCGGTAAAGATACAAATGGTAATATTCTTGTTATTCACTGTTCTTCCAGTGCAAATAATGTAGTAATATCCACCGCGTCAAGTGTTGGATTTACAGTTTTCCGCAGACCAAATTGCTATTAAATATTTAATCGAATTTTTTTGCTGATAGAGATATTTTCTGTTATGATAAATATATCAAATAAACAGGAGGTATTTCATTATGAAAAAGAAAATATTTACACTAATAATCACGGTGGCATTGACCACGATGAACACCGCAACTTTTGCGGCTGAAATCCCGCGAGAAAGTACACCATTAAATGCAACAGAGGAACAGACACAAATTGTTGAGAATTTAATTGGTGATATTCTTGATGAGGTGCAGAATGGAAATCTCGGTTACACATTAGCCGTAGGCTATGCAAACACTAAAATACGCAATGCGGTAATTGCAGGCGAAACAAATGGATACGGATATGGGATATTATCACCGATAGCACAGAACGCAATCCGTGTTATGTGTGATAGACAGTTACGGCCTGACGCCTACACCCAAGCGGAACAACAGTTAAAAGTATCACTTGCTGACATCATCACCGAGGTTGAGAACGGAATTGATATGGATACCGCCATCAAAGCGGCTTATGAAAAAATCTATCAATCCGTAAATATATCATTTAACTATGATGAACAATTTTCACTTGACACCTGTTACCGCGACATTCCTGCTGTTGGAATGGAAATGTTTACAGTAGCACGAAAATTGCTTAATTCTGCAAAAATAAAATAAGGGAGCTACTGAATTGCAGCCCCCTTATTTTGTCATATTATTAACAGAACTTATGTAAAATCTGTATTAATCATTCACTTCATTTATAATTAATACATTACCATATTTATCAATATAGCCTTCATATTTTTTATTACCCTCTTGTCTGTATACATATAATAGGTTATCATCACAAGGAGATACAACATCATATTTATCAGCATTCAATATAACATTTCCCTGTCTATCAATAACGGAATTTTTATCATTTATCACAGACATTCCAGCTTTATAGTCCAATATATACTGATTTGATTTTGGTTCAAGTATCATATCGCCATATTGATTTATTATTCCATAAGCATTATTACTGAGCCCTACTTTATACATATGATCAGAATAATGAATATCCGCATATTTAAAATCAATAATTATATTATTTTTATCATCAATTACTCCTAATTTACTTGTTGATGGATCTTGAGCAATATATGTTCCATTTCCATTATATGATTTTAAAATATAGTCGGATTGAAATACTGTTTCAAACGACTTATTAATAGCTTTCGTTATACCATTATGCTTAACAATACTTATTCCATTTACAAAAGAAGTAACATCATCATACTTTTCTCCACATTCATCTCCCTTGGTATTCACAAATGTCCATTGCTGTTTTTCATTTGTAGATGGTTTATGAGGATTTCGAACTGTGTTGTTTAATAATACCGCGGCATAACCATCGGAAAAATCTTTTATGTCATAATATTTTTTATTAAAGATATTTTCACCTTGACGATTCATAAAATAACATTCACCGTCTGATTCCCATGTACATACAAGTCCATTATGAAAATCTCTTTCTCTTTCATTAGTGTATGATATTAACATAGTACCATTTGTATTGATATAACCATATGTCATTTGAGATATGCCACTACCACCCATCTTATCTTCTTTAAGTTTTCCTACACAAGCTAAGCCTTCGGAAAAAGAACCAGCATAGTCAAATTGTGGCTCTATAATTATTTTTCCAAATTTATCAATATATCCATACAAACTACCTGATTTGAAAGGGAAAAGCTCACAAGTGTCTTGCTTGTTATTTATTGATATTGTTTTTGTTGTTTCATTCCATTCCACATCACTCCCAAGGATTTCCGAAATATCTCTTAACGGAAGATATGTTTTATTATTAATAACGACAATATCATCTTCTAATTTTGTTGATTGATTATTAACATTTACTTTAAAATCCACTATAAATGCTTGAATCTGTTCAAATGCTTTTACAAAAATATTAGCATTGGATATAACACAAACGCATATAAAACATATAACAAATTTTTTCATATATGACCTTGTATGATATATTTAGTTAAAATATACTCATACTCTCCTTTCTTTTAAACCTTTACGATATAATTCATAAAACCCTGTGGACTTTTTATATTATTACTATAGCTTTGGCTATTTCAAGAAATATATTGCCACAGTTTTATCTAATATTATTTATAGCTGGATAAACCTTTGAACTTTCATTTCTCGCAAGTTTATGATGATAAAACTAGGTGGACAAACACACTCAACTGCTATGAATTACGACGGCGAAATACTTGCTAATGCATCTACAATGCTTACCAAATTTCTATAACTCCTCAAAAGGACGTCCCATGCTGTACTTTTAAAAGAACCTGTATCGCAATCAGTCGGCATTATAAATGATAACATAATTTGAAGATTGTTCAAACCATTTCTCAAATTGAATTATTTACTCAACAATAAATGAGATTGATAAAATTATTAATTCAATTATGGATAAGCTTGATTCTGTTATCAAAACATACCCGAGCTTTGAACGATGCAATAATTATCAGTGAAATTTGCAATATATCCCGTAAAAAGCCTTATCAACTTCTTGCATATACAAGTCTTAACCATTCTGTTTATCAAGCAAGCAATTTCACAGCAGTTACCCCAAAGTCTAAAAAAGATTCTAAACTGCTGTGATATGCTTTGATAAATGCCGATTGGCAAACCACATTAGTAAATGATACTTTCAAACAATATTATAATTTAAAAATATCTCAAGGTCGCCGTCATTAAAATGCCTTGGGGCATGTAGCACATAAGTTGATTCAAGTCATTCATAAAATAATGACCAATAATGTTAATAACTTAACCGAATTCTTCTCTTTAATATATTCAATTTTCAAATGGATTTTTAAAGAATGATTTTACTTTTTATCTATACAAATTTTTTAGTTTTCATTTTTCTATTGACAAATAATAGTTAGTCTCCTGATTAATAGTATATAACTTTATTGTTAACATCATTCAAAACATCTTTTGTATAAGTTGCAACTTTTCGTACTTTCCACGTTTTGTTTTTAAATAACATATCATAATCTACTTGTTGTGCTCCTGCTCCATTTAAATCATTTTGATCATTCATTATAGAATAGAACGGATCATTTCTTAGGTATACATCTTCAAGTCCTAAAATATGACCAAATTCATGACCAGCTACATTCATTACATATGCTGCATCTAAACCACCTACCCATATTTCTATATTTTTGCCTATACTACTCTTTCCATCAAACCAAGCCCATGCATATGACCAAGCATCTTTATATACTTTTCCTTCATCACCTGGATATAGGCAAATATCTAAAGCTTTTTGATTAGGTTTGCTATGTGTTCCATCTGCCAAATCAACAATATAAGTTCTGATTCTTTTCTGCGTACCATTTTTACTATATAATCCAGACCAACTAGACATAATGCCTTGAACAATAGCTTGTCTGTATGTAATATTAGAACCTGGAATATATTGATCACAAATATCCTCATCGTCATTTGGTTTATGTATTTTTACATATGCACATATATAATTATAAGTTGGCTTTTCAATTATCTGTAAATATGTATTAGATGGAAAGTTATCAAATATATATTTTATATCTTCTTGTTCATATAAATTCTGATAGTCTTCATAACTTTCAAAGCATTTTTCACATAATCCACTTGGATCAATGAACATAATAGGATTACTTCTACAATAATTATACCAATTTATACCTGAAAATATTGGGTCTTCTGAAACAAATCTACCTGTTGTAGACTTGTAGTATCTCGCTCTTAGATAAATACTATCTGTTTCACTATCATAATACTCACCACAATATCTGAATGGGTTCGTATCATTATCCGTTTTGTTTGTTTCCACACCAAACGCATCATAATCATACTGCTTTGTTATAGCACCTGTACTGTTTGTAAGTTGAACAACATCACCGTGTCCGTTATATGTATAGAAGTTTTCATTGCTGCCATTCTTTGATGAAATAAGCTGTAGACCACGAATATACTTCGTTACAGTTCCGTCTGTCACATCTCCTACTATATCTGTACCGTCCCATATATGTTTTGTTGTCTTTCCGTCAACGGTCTTACTCATGCGAAGTCCATCACCGTTATAAGTATAACTTGCTGTTTTGCCATTCTGCATTGTCTTTGTAAGCTGATTCCAACTGTCATATTCGCTATAACTGCTGGTATTATCAGCGCCGACAGGTACAATACCTATTCCACTCGAGTCTGCACCGCCTGTTAATACTGTCATACTTGAAATTTGGTTTCCGTTTGGATCATACCAAAAGTCAGTTGATTCTGATGTTTTACCTGTTGTCTTTGTTTGATTACACATACGATTATTCTTATCATATGTATAGTTAGTCGTATAATTCTCACTACCGGTAACATTTAGTTGACTTCTGTTTCCGTAGCTATCATATTGATAACTATAAGTATTATTCGGTGCCTGCTCCTTTACAAGTCTATTTAAGCCATCATAAGTATAATTAGTTACACCTTTGTTGATACCAGAAACGCTTTCTGTCTTACTCTTTTGATTTCCGCTTGATGATTTTTTATAGTTCCATTAAACGCAGAATGTCAATAAACTCCTCTTATCATGTTAATTTGGGATAAATTCATTCTTTGATACATCAAATTTAAAAGTATACAATTTATCACCATCATATATTTCGATAATAGAGGTTTTAACATCTGCTAAACTTACAGTTTTAATAATATCATTTGTTATAATGTTATTCATATATTGTTCTGTATTTATACGTATTTTTTTTAAACATATATATTCCGGAAGTTCATTCCATTGTGCTGGCCGACCATACTGTTTATATAATTGATACAATTCGGGAAATGGTGAGTTAAAATCTTCATAACCACACATTTGAGCTATAATTTCATATTGCGGAAATATAATGTTTAGCATTTTTTCTGCTTCATATTCAAGAGAGCTTTCTAAATATGTATCTGAGACTTTTGCCTTTATTTTAAAAACTAAATCCTTATTACATTCTGGATAAGCTTCTGCACTCCACCCCCACTGATCAACATAAATGTTTTTTATATTCATATTCTCTTCATATCGTTCTGATAAATATGAATTTAACCATTTTTTATATTGGATCTTTGAAACAACAATATTCATTGCAAAAAATAATATACCAACAATCAATATAACACTTAATAATATAAATATATTTCTTACTTTTTTCATAATAAAACCTCATGCATAATTAATAATATAATTTTTCCAGATTTTTTGCATCTCTTTTATTTTTGTTTTTTCCATTTCTTGCTTCCCATAATTTATCATTTATAACCTTACGGTAAGAATTATAATTCCAACAGTTATTATAAAATTTTCTAGACAATGTGTTCATTGTGCTTTTAGGTAATGCTCCATTCTCAAATCCTAAATAACTTGACATACTTGTTCCATCATATAAAGTTGCTTCCTTTAAACCTTTAATTACAAATTCAGAGCAATTATTAAAAGCCCAATTATATTTTTCGTTTCGCTCATAACACTCATTGAAATAATCATAAGAGGCTGCTGTGTCTGCTGTAACATATGTTGCTGTATCATAATCTGACCAATATGAGGATAGCCAATAGTTAAAGGTATTGCAATCATTTAAAGCCCAACTTGGAGCAGCAATTTTTGTGATACCCTCAGTAGAAATTGAAAAATAATACCAATTCCCATAATAATCTTGAACTACTATCGCCATATGTCCTAATTTGCTTTCACCATCATAAGATGAAACATAGTCAGATACGGGCGCACCATTCGAATTTAATATAACAACTGCATCTTCCCCATTTGGATCTTCAAACATCATAGAATTATTATTTCCATATACATACCAATTTAATCCATCATTAATTGGATCTTCCGTAATAAACCGTCCCGCTGTTGGTCTATAGTATCTCGCTCTTAGATAAATACTATCTGTTTCACTATCATAATACTCGCCACAATATCTGAATGGGTTCGTATCATTATTCGTTTTGTTTGTTTCCACACCAAACGCATCATAATTATACTGCTTTGTTATAGCACCTGTATTGTTTGTAAGTTGAACAACATCACCGTGTCCGTTATATGTATAGAAGTTTTCATTGCTGCCATTCTTTGATGAAATAAGCTGTAGACCACGAATATACTTCGTTACAGTTCCGTCTGTCACATCTCCTACTATATCTGTACCGTCCCATATATGTTTTGTTGTCTTTCCGTCAACGGTCTTACTCATGCGAAGTCCATCACCGTTATAAGTATAACTTGCTGTTTTGCCATTCTGCATTGTCTTTGTAAGCTGATTCCAACTGTCATATTCGCTATAACTGCTGGTATTATCAGCGCCGACAGGTACAATACCTATTCCACTCGAGTCTGCACCGCCTGTTAATACTGTCATACTTGAAATTTGGTTTCCGTTTGGATCATACCAAAAGTCAGTTGATTCTGATGTTTTACCTGTTGTCTTTGTTTGATTACACATACGATTATTCTTATCATATGTATAGTTAGTCGTATAATTCTCACTACCGGTAACATTTAGTTGACTTCTGTTTCCGTAGCTATCATATTGATAACTATAAGTATTATTCGGTGCCTGCTCCTGTACAAGCCTATTTAAACCATCATAAGTATAATTAGTTACACCTTTGTTTATACCAGAAACGCTTTCTGTCTTACTCTTTTGATTTCCGTCTACATAGTATGTGTAGTTATATTTTGAAATTTGAGTATTGCCATTTGCATTGTTCACCTCTGTAAGTAGGTTGGCAAGATTATAAGAGTAATCAGTTGTTTGATTTCCATATGATGATTTTTTTAATGTTCCATCAGGATTGTATGTATACTCTGCCTTCACATCACCATTTTCATATACGGTTGTAAGTTGATTAAGCTTATCATAGTCATAGGTAAGTGTATATTGAACAATATCATCTTTTGTGAGTGTGAAACTCTTGCGGTTTCCATTCATATCATAATTATACTCCTTGACTGTGCCATCTGTCAAGTCTTCCTTTGCTAATTGTCCAAGGTTATTGTAAACGTATGTAGTATTTACGTCACCACCTATCATAGAGGTACGAAGCCCTTTTTTATTATAAGCATAAGTATACGTGTCATTAGTCGTTTTACTTGAACTTTTTTGTGTAAGCTGATTTAATTCATCATAAGTATAACTTAAAATATTGCCGTTTCTGTCAACCGTTTCTATTAGATTTCCATTAATATCATAAGTGTTATTTACTTTTTGACCTAATGCATCAGTTTGCGTTGTACATCTATTCATATTGTCATATTCATACTTTGTAACGGCATAATCATTTGAACCACTGACCTTATCAAGTCCACTAATAACAAGATTGTCCACATCTCCCGTGTACATTCTTAATATATTTCCGACACTGTCATAATAATACTGTACGCAGCTTTCTACATTATTCCCATCAAAACCTCTTACTTTTGTAGGCTGATTCTGCCAGTTATACTGATATTCAGTTGTAGTATATGATACCGATTCACCGACAGCATTATTCGCTGTTTGCGATTTTGTTAGGTTACCATTTGAATCGTAATAATATTTGTTAGTTGAATATACTGTGCTTGTACCGTTCTTTTGGAATGGAATTTGTTCTTGAAGTAATCTACCAAGATTGTCATATGTATTCGTTGTTATATTACCGTTTTTATCTTTTACAGAAATAAGATTACCTAATCCGTCATATGTATTTGTTATACTCTTACCATTAATATCTGTTTCTTTTATTACATTTCCATCAACATCATAATCATATTGTGTTGTATATTGATTTGATGACCAATTCTCATCTGCTGCACGCGGCTCTCGAATCGTTTTTATGTTTCCGAGATAATCATATGTGTATGTGGTCGTAGCAGCTTTTTCGGTATCATTTTCATTATATACTGTTTCTTCTTTGACTATATTGCCATAAATATCGGTATACTTTATATTTTTGACATTTTCAGCATCTGTATCACCATAGACAAGTGTTGTGGTTTTTGTAAGCATGTCATCAACTGCATGTTCCGTCCATATACTTTCATGACGTAAAATCTTATTATCGGCGTCTAATATCTTTTTGTCAATAATTTCACCAAGTCCATTATAGCCTACTTGTGTTTTTATACAGCCATTTTGAGTACTATATTGAGTACTTTCATATACTTGATAATAGTTTCCAGCTTCGTAATTTTCTTTGACGTCAGATAGTAGTATGTTATTTGTCACATCTGTTATTGATTTTTCTTCTCCAAAATTATCGTATGAATACTTAATTACATTTCCGTTAGCATCTTTAACCATAACATCATTTGTGTTATCATCAACAGTGAAGGTATATTCTGTGGTAGAAGAATTAGGGTTAGTTACTTTAGTAACACGATTCAGACTGTCATATGTATATTGATATGTCTGACCGTTAGCATCAGTTTCTGATATTATATTACCGTACCAATCATATTGGTATGATTTTGATACAGTACCTGCCGTAGAGCCTGAAACAAGGTTACCATCAATATCTTTAATTCCTGATACTGATATTTTATTTAAATATACTCCATCAAGTTTATTTGTTACTGAACGCAAATCGTTATAATCATATGATACTTCAACAAAATCACTCCAATTATTATTTCCTATATATCTTTTCTCAGTAATAATATTTCCATAATCATCATAAACATATGCACGTTTCTTTTTTGTGCTATTATTTTCGGTGACTGTCATGGTTTCTATTGATGATTTATCAGATGTTAACGTATAATTTGTAATAATCGTCGTGCTACTATCTTTTTTCTTTGATATTTTTATTGGAATATGGAATGTAGAATCATATGTATAATATGTAGTATAATTTGAGTCGTTATTGATTCGTTCACTTAGAACATCTCCATATTTACCATTATCATATGTGTATTCTTTTGACGTTTCAACATATTTCTTATTATCATTCTTAAAATCATTATATATTTTTGTTGTTTCCTTCGTAAGAAGTTCTTGATTATTATATTCATAATCAGTGAATGTATCATAGGTATGCCCTGGTTCGGATTCAGAAGGTGTATCATCATATTCATCATAAACAGATTCTTTTAACCAGTTTCCGTTATAAGATTTTTTGTATATCGAATGTGTTCTTTCTTCGTGTGCATGTTTATATAATTTTTTTCTAGTATAAGAGTATACCCTATATTCATCAGGAACTTCCTTAATATTTCGGAATGTTGGATAACCATCATAAACAGAAGAATAATTATTATTTCCTTGATCGCGACCATATGCTTCTGTGCTTTTCAGCGTAGATGCTACATTTTCTTCACCACTGTAAATTTGCTTGCTAATGAATACAGGTACTTCCATTACACCGCCAAGACCACAATTTTTTTTCATGGTATTATATTTCAAATCAGTTTTCATACCCGTAGGATATGATATAGTGGTAAGTAACTTGTAATTAATATTAGAAGGTGTTTTATCAATATCCTTACTTACCATAGATACCTTGCATTGTTGATCAGTATAATCATATTTCGTGATATAACCTTCAGCATTTTTTACTGATGATAATACCATATTATTTTGACCTATACCCGTTTTATTATATTCAATTGTACGATTCTGAGAAGGGTCATTTTTATCTGTTACAGTTATTATTACTTGTGAACTTTGATATTTAATATCTATTATTCGTCCAACACTATCAGTTATTTGTTTTAATTTAGGGTAATACAGTTTTCCATCGCGTATTTTATCATAACTAAATAAAATTTTGTTTTTATATCTATCTTCTATTCCCAACAATTGACCAACAGAACCAAAGTAGTATTTTTTCCCACTTTTCTCTGTTAATATATAGTCAATATATTCTTCGTTGAATTTTCCATTACCGCTTGATAATTGAATGTCTTTTAAATAATAATCCACTAAACTATTATCTTCTATTTGCCAAACACCATTTGAGCCCATATGGAGATATTCATATATTTCTTTGGCATTAGCATCATATCGTTTTTCTATATATGGGAAATCAAAAGCCCAACCCGTTCCAATATCAAAATATTTTGAAAAAGATGAGTCATCTATATCGTTGCTATAGGTAGAAGTATCCGAAGTCACTGTATATCTACCAACATTAATAACATTAAATGATCCAGAATCGGTTGCATCATATTCTATTTTCCTAATTTTACTTTTACCACCCGTATTAAAATTTATAGTATAATTAAAATATCCATTTTCTGCATATGATATGCACTGCTTTGCTGTTGATTCATTACTGAACATATAAGACGGCTCAATACCAGATTTTAATTTTTCAAAATCCTCATCATATGCATCAGCACTTACAAACATTCCATATGTGTAATTAGGTTTTTTGTTATAGTTTGTACGTCCTGGTGCAATATATACACCATTTATTATAGAAGTAGTTTGAGTACTTCCATCAGAAAGCGGTTCATTATAGTAGATTGTTACTTTTGGATTTCCGCACACAGCATAATAATTTTTTGTTTCTATATTAGATCCACTGGCATCTTTAGATACAGTTGCATCATAATTGTTGGCATTTGCAACTGAATAGTATCTGGTTAAATTTAAATCCAACCCATTCCTTCCTGGTAAATTTATATCGGTGGCTTTAATAAAATTATTACCTGTTAATTCGTTCACAGAAATATCATCGGAATTGTTATATCCGCCTTGATTAATCTGTTCAAAAACACTTTTGGGAAATATATAATTATTATACATATCAATCGTACTTATTGAGGAAGATTGGGTATATGTGGATAAAGTGTTTATTGTTGTGTCTTCTAATTCCAATTTATCTTCTTCGGATAACATCTCTTCATCAATTAATTGATCTATACCAGATAGTTTAATAAATTCCCACTGATTTTCGTTGATCGTTGTATTATCTTTGTTTAGACCCATTAATATATTATCCCAAGAAGATTCTTCAACCGTAAAATTATAATCTTTACTTTCTATTGAATCATTTTCAATAATATCTGAATCAACTATATTATCAGCTGATTGTGGGCGAATTACTTCATTGGGTATATATTTTTTTTGACCTTTTAATTTAAGTAATTCATAAGGGGTTTTATTATATATTGGAGCTAATTCTACTGCCATTTCAATATCTGACGGTTCATATCCCATATCATACAATGCCTGCATATCTCTTATATCAAGCTCCACGCCAGGATCTATAAAATCTTTTTCTACATTTTCAAAACTAAACCCTGATTCAGAATTAATATTAAATATATTACTTGCTATATTCTTTATTTTATCTGAGCTATATGATATCGTAGAATGGATTTTATCCAATACTGCTTTTGTATCTATTAATTCTTCAGCATATGCAACATTCGATAGCAACATTGATATTGTTAATATTGCAGCTGTTAATCTTTTTTGCTTTTTCATAATCACATTCCTCTCTATAAATTATTGTGTTAGTGCAGTAACTTTTATTTTTGTTGTACAGTTTGATAAAGCATCAAATTTAATTAAATTAATAGTTCCAGACAAAAATTCTTGAGGCTTATCTACTTTGAATCTGATTTGCGAATCACTTGCGGAAATTAAAGTTATGTCAGTATCAGCTATTGTACCTGTTGACAAATCCTTTTTCCATGTTTGTGCACACACATCATTTAAACTAAGTTTTAAATTATCATAATCTACAACAAATATTTTATTTTTTATGTTCTCTATGTTTGTCACAGATATAGCAATAGTATAAGGTTCTTCAGTGGTTATATTGATTTCTTTTTCCTCGATTAATTCAGTATTGCTATCTGAAGAATCTTGATTTTGTGCAAATTCCGGAATTAATGTAGGTATAAGATAATTGTTAGTAATATTCTCAAAACCACATTGCTTTTTTTGATTACGACCTGCTGAATATAATCCATCGCTTTTTAGGAAAAGAGTATGGTTTCCACCTGTTGAAATCGCAACATATGTTCCGGGTATCTGAACGATATTTCTCACTACAGTTGCAATGCTACCTATACCTAGTTGCCCATACGCATTTGAACCACAGCCATATGCTGTACCGTCCCTTTTTAAAAATATTGTAGATAGATTTGAGGAAATATCAACAACATTATCAATGCTTAACTGAGCAATATCCGGACTACTGTTTAAAGTTCCGTTGCCCAATTGACCATAAGCATTATTGCCACAGGCATATACTGTATTATCGGATTTGATAAAAAAACTATTATCTAATCCAGCAACTATTTTATCTACATTTGTAATATCCAAAACTACAGGAGAGTAGCATTTTTCATTTTTTTGATTTCCTAACGCATTATTAATTGCACGACCCCATCCATATACTGTCCCATCTTCTTTTTGAGCCAAAGCATGATAATGACCAGCACTTATGCTACTAATATTATTTATATCAGTAACGAGTTGTGGTGTTGTAAAGAAAGGATAACTATTACCGTTTCCTATCTGACCATCTTTATTATTACCCCAAGCATAAACTCTTCCACTAGAATCTAATGCCATTGAAAATTGGTGTCCTGCTGCAATATCTACAATATTTGTTAATCCTAACACCTGCCATGTGGATTCATACCCATCACCAATATAACCATCAACATATCCAACACCTAATTGACCATAGTTATTTTTACCGATAGAACGTACAGTACCATCACTTAATAATATTAGATTGTGATCACCTCGCGTACTTATTTTTCTAACCACAAATGATTCAGAAGAACCATACGGCGGAGATACCCCAAACATTTTATATCCAGGAGCACTTACGTCATCTTCACCCCAATAATAATTTCCATCGATCGCACCTAAGTTACCAAAAAGATAGGCATCCTCATCAACCATTACAGCAGAATGATAACCTCCAGCAGAAATTTGAGTAACTTTTAATCCGGTGCTAGAAGAATCATTTTGCTCATCAAAACTTTTTATGGAAGAATTCCCAATATCGTTTGATTTTTCATTTAATGTGCATGTTTCAGATGCAATATTTATTGCCTTTATATTATATTTTGCATTATCTAATGTATCAGCATAATTGGCAGTATTCCAAAGTTTTTCTTTTATTTGATTAAATGAGGATATGTCTGTTTCAGATATTATATCGGCAGCAATGCCAGTTATATATGCAGCTGCAGAAGAAGTTCCCGAACTATTGCCGTATTCGTTTTCGGGAATCGATGATTTTATACTTACACCATTTGCTGCAATGTCAATAGCATCACCATAATTCGAAAAATATGCTATACTGCCGCCATTGTCAATAGCTGCTACTGAAATAACATTTTCCAAATCATAAGACGCAGGATATACAGGATAATCATTCAAATCCCTTGCGGAATTACCTGCTGCACATACAAATAACATATGGGAAGCTGCTATCACATCTTGCAAAGCTCTATTTTTATCATCTGAACCAAAACTACAATTGACAATACTGGCACCCATTTTTTCAGCATAATCTATAGATTTAATAATATCGCTTGTATATCCACTACCACTTTCAAAAGCTTTTAGTGGTAATATTTGAGCTTTAGAATGTACACCTTGAATTTCATCAGAATTGCCAGCAATAATACCTGCAACATGAGTTCCATGGCTATATTCTACTATTTGATTATGCTCATAAGATAAAGAAGTATTATTAACAAAATCCCATCCTGAAATATCATCAATATATCCATTATTATCAGAATCACTATTGTTTGCTATCTCAGCGCTATTTACAAATATATTGTCTTTAAGAGCATCGTGTTCAATATCAATACCAGAATCAATAACGGCAACAATAACATTATTTGTGTCAATGACTGAATCCACAATATTTGTTTCTTGTGATTGATTTGTAGGAAATAGTTCTTTAGGATATATCGTTTTCAATCCGAAAGGATTATTCTCCTCTATATTTGTTTCTGGTACAGTTTCTGTTTCAGTATCCGAAGTGGATAAAATCAGTTTGTAGTCTTGTTGAATATAAGCAATATTTTCGTTATTTTCTTTAAGATTTTTAATATATTGCTCTGTATCAATTTCAGAAGAAAGTTGTATCATGTCAAAATACGGATTTATGTAAGTTTTTTCAATTTCCAACTTTTCACCATTACTATCAATATATTTAATGAGAAACTGCTTATATGGCTCAACATAGTCATTTTCATTATCATTGTCTATTTCTTCTGCTGATGTAATATAATCATCGACATTAAACATTTCTGAACTGTTCCTATTTCCCCATAAATAATCCTCTGCTCCAACTATATCAGGGAAAATATTTATCAACATAGAAATAACAATACATAGTACATTAATTTTTAGTAATTTACTCATTTAAACACCTATCCTTTTCCTTTCTAAGTGGTATATTTTATTGATGCAATATTACACATAACAAACTTATTTACAAATAAAACAATAACTTTAAATTCTAAGTCATAATTAATCCCCCCAATATATTTTGTATAATATCACATCATATCATAATTATTTTTATCATTAATTACCCTAAAATGTAAAGGTTTTAGAGTATATATGTCATATCTGAACGTATACTGTTGAATTTAATAAACACATATAGACTTATAGCAAATATTATATGGCTAATATTTTATTATAATTCGACAAATTTTGATATAAAATATATACGAAAAGCAAAGCCATCTTTGAAACAAGGGGAATATAATGATTAATTATAAAGAAGCAGGATACAGAATACAAACTCAAAGAAAAATCCTGGGATTGACACAGGAAGTGGTATCTGAAAAGATTGGTATAACTCCAAGTTTTTTCTCACAAATTGAGTCTGGTACTAGAAAGGCTGGAATTAAAACGTTTGTGAGTATTTCTAAAATTTTAGGAATTTCTTTAGATTATATTTTTGATATTAAAACCGATAAATCTTTAATAAAAGATTTTGACTCTGTTGAATATCAGATTATTAACAATTTAAAGCTTTTTCCTGAAAACCATAAAAAGCTTGTTTTGGACATGATAATTTCCATACAAAGGAATTTATAGAAAGGTAAATTGAATTATGAATGTAGCATTATGTGATGATGATATTATTTTCTTGGAAAATTTAAAGAACAAATTATCGCAATATAATTGTAGCATATTTTCTTTTAGTTCAGCAGAAAAATTACTATCTTCTTCAATATGTTTTGATATCGCTTTTTTAGACATTGAACTTGATAATAATATAAGCGGTTTTCAAATCGTCAAAGCTTTAAGAAATAATAACAAAAAATGTATTATTTCTTTTTTTACTAACTACAACAAATATGCTATCAAAGGTTATGAATATCAACCATTTAGATATATTTTAAAAACAGAGCCAGAGAAACTGATTAGGCAACGCATAGATGAAGTGTTTACCGAGTATCACAGAAATCAAAAAATAATATCTGGCACATATAATGGATATTCATTTCGAACCTCTTTAAGTGATATTTATTATATAAGCATCTCCAATCATGTTGTTACTTTACATACAACAAAAGGCGATTTTGAACTTTATAAACAAATGAAAGATTTATGTGATGAACTGAGTGATTGCGGATTTCTACGTTGTCATCGAAGCTATATGGTTAATTTTCAACATGTACATGTTATGCGAAGTGATGGTTTTTTTGTATTAGATGATCAAAAACATACAACTATTCCCATCGGCATTCGCTATAAATATATAGCGGAAGACTGTTATTTAAAAGAGACTTCATTAGGAGAGTGAATCTATGAGTATTTGTATAGAAATTATAAATTCTATATTCGAAATTTTTATTGTATTATTCTTTTTTAAGCAAACTTTATCACTCAAGACACAGAAACCACTGGTAAAGTATTCTGCTATCATAATAGTTTCTATAATACATATAGTGCGTTCATTTGCGTACATTCCTACTTACATAAATCTTGGTATAACATTTGTGCTCTGGAGTATTTTTCTAATATTATTATTTGACGGGTCACATATACGCAAAATTATCATGATATCAATATATTTTGTAATTTTTATTATATGTGACATATTGACAAGATTCATTACTGCATCCGTTTTGAATGTTCAATATAATACTTTAAGTACAATAGGATTACAACGATATTTAGGCATGGCTATAAATTTATTATTAAATTTTGTTATGATGTATTCTGTCTCGTTATTTATCAGTCGCAAACAAGCATCAATGCCGCCTAAATATTGGATAATGCTATTACTATTTCCAATATTCAGTCTTTTTATTATTATTAGTACAGATATCCTTATGGTATTAGCAAATATACATGATATTAAATACATATCTTTACTTGTCATTATAATTTTCGGATTATTGTATTTTAACACTGTAGTATTTGAATTTATAGATAGTTATTCTTCAAAATTGCAATTAAAAGCGGCAGAGGAACTTATTGCAAAACAGGAAGAAAACTATAAATTATTAGCAAATAACGAAACAATGTTACGCACATTAAATCATAATATAAATAAGCATATGACTATAATGCAGAATATGATTGATAATCACTATATATCCGAACCTCAAGAATTTATACAAAGTCTGAAAAGTTTATCTGCACTTCCTCTTGGAATTACTTATACAAATGATATAACTTTCGATTCTATTCTAAATATTGAGTGTAAAAAAGCTGTAGCTGCCAATATAAAATATACTGTTAAAGTAAATCGTATTGTTGAACCATTAAATATTCTAGCCGCAGATAAAAGTACAATTTTATGCAACGCAATTGATAATGCTATAGAAGCATGCTGCAAAGTGAGAGAAAAATTCATTATAATTGATATAGCTTCAGATAAACAGCATATCAAGATACAAATTGAAAACTCTTCTTTACCAATAAAAACTAAAAATAATATAATTTTAACAACAAAAAAGAATGCTACATTTCATGGTTTAGGTTTAAAAAGTATTAAACTGGCTATAAAGAAATATAACGGTCATCTGAGTATTTCATATAAAAATGGAATTACAACTTTAATTATTTTAATGGATAATCCTCAAAAGCAAATTCACTCTTAAATATAATATATTCACTCTTTTTTATTGTCTTTTCTTGTTTTATTTGCTATACTTTTGGCGAAGGGATGATTTTTATGATTAATCGCTTGTCTAAAAGTATAGCTTTATTTTTTGCTAAAAATAGTATAATATCAAATGATGATATTGATTCATACATATATGGGTTTCAGCTCCTGTTGAGTATACTATTGAATTTGAGTACTATTTCTTTAATAATGATATATAGCGGTAAGATTAAAGAAACAATATTATATATTACTTCTACATTTGTTCTAAGACATCATACTGGAGGATACCATGCCAAGACACCTGAACGATGTTTTATACTGACAACAAGTATATATATATTAATACTTATTATTGTAAACATTGTTACAATTAAGCCATCAATAATCATATTGGGATTATTAATACCATCATTTATTGTAATTTGGAAACTATCACCTATAGTACATGAAAACAATCCCGTTAGAGAAAGCGATTTATATCGTCACAGACAGTATAGCATCATTATATCAATATTTATTATGTGTACTGTTATTATTTTTGTTTTAATAAAGCAATATACTCTCTCCCTGGTCTTATCTTTAGGTTTTTTTCAAGTGAGTATATCTTTATTATTTGAAAAAATAAAAGGAGGTGTAGTACAGTGAATATCAAAAATCTATTTTTCAAGATAGGTTCCGTAGTATGTTCTTTTGCATTTATGATAGCTATTCAGTCATTGGATCAGATGTGTGGCGGTTCATTCTATCAACCTAAGGTTCCGAATACTCTTGAAAAATATAGAAACAGCAAATAGAAACTGCCTTTTTTGTGGCAATTTCTATTTTCTATCTTTTGATAGCAGGGCTTTAGCGGTAGCTAAAATAACATTTATTTCATACTTGTCACATAATTTAATCATTTGATCTAAAAGTTTTCTTTCCTCATTAGTATCTGCAATACTTTCTGGGAAAAATATATCATTTGCATTGATTGTAAGATAGCGTATAAGTTGAAATAATACATCATAACTAGGTTTTTTACCCTCATGTTCTATAGACATTAAATATCGAGGACTAATTCCTATTTTTTCTGATAATTGATCGCGTGTAAGTCCCATTTTTAGGCGAGATGTCTTTATGATCTCGCCTAATTTATCGGCTGTATATAGCACTGACAGTTCACCTCCTTATACAGTTTACAGTGCTTTTAAGAAAATTTAAAGGATTTAATATATCTAATATTATAGAATTATTAAATCTATAAATAACACAAATCAAATATATCTTGTTTGGTAAGTGTTTATTAATATGATACTCCCAAACAAATATTAAAGGAGTATTTTTTTATGTCAAAACTATGTTTTTATAAATCAATAAAAAATACAAAGTCCTCAGTAAAACGGAACTATGCATTATTATAGAACCGTCATATCTAAATAAACAGATTTTGCAAAACATACCAACAATAAAGTATTATTGTTGGTATGTTTTTTTATTACTCTTTATAAAAATTCCTTATATACGTTCTCCATAAATTATCTCCAAACAACAAACTTGTTCTAAAAGTTATGAGCGGAGGACTAATAAATGTGAATAAAAAAATTTTGATTTCAACTTTAGATTTCACTGTAAAATATGATTTAATAATATTAACAGATACTTCACTCCTGACTTTTCCAAAAAGGAAAGTCAGGAGGTGAAACAGATGTTCAGCTATTTTGACTATTTATTAAAGCAATTACTTTTCGAGAAATATCCTCAAACAAATGATGATTTTGCAGATATTGCACAAATCACCCCAAAGGCTATAACAGAGGAATACCGCAAATTCTTGGATAAAGTATCAATAAGAATAATTATTGATATGTTTGAACAAGAGGAATATGTAAATGCAATCTTAAAACTTGCAAGAGTAGAACGCATTATAATTGCACTCCATATTATTCAAGGAATGGAACTAAAAGAAATTGCATATCTGCTTAATACAAGCGTGGACAGTGTATATACACAAAAAAACACTGCACTGAAACAGTTAAAAGCAGAATTGGAGAAAATAAACTGATTTTTACATAATCAAGCCTATAAGTTAAAACGGCATTTTTGATATACACCCCCTGTTTATTTTCAGTCTGCGTAGAGTGTGTTGCCGTTTTCGCACTCTACGCATAATATTGTCTTTCTGTTAAAGTACATTTTTCAAATGTACTTTAACAGGCGGATAATGCCTGACATATAAACTTTACTACAAAGAAAGCACAGGAGATAACACTGTTGCAGCATAAAATAGCAAACGGATACATTCCGATATTGACGAGCTTTTGACAAGATACGCCAAGACGCAGTATAGTACTTCTACCAATAATCAGTATATGACATACTGTCGAGCGACAAATATCTATTGTCTAAATCAAATTGCAGTTTGAATGGCGATAACTCAATATTGGCATAATGATACTTCTGTCAATTCGAACTTGAGCGTTAAAAGCGTCGCACGTCAGATGGCAGTCCGAGCGTATTGCTGGGAAGGTGGAATCCCTATGGTGCGGTTTTGCACACCGTCGTCTGTTTTTGCTTGTATTTTTAATGTTAGATATTATTAGAGTTATATCAATCTCATAATATGTGATATTAAACATAAAAAAATTTAGGAGGTTAAAGATGGGCAGGAAAATTGATAAAAATATTGACAATCCTAATGAATTACTATACACTATAAGTGAGGTTTCCAAGATTCTCAAAGTAAATAAAAATTATGTGTACGCCTTAATAAATGACGGACACTTAAAGTCCATTAAACTTGGTTGTAGAAAAGTTACACGCAAAGCTTTGTTAGAATTTTTAGACAAGTATGACGGTCTTGATTTTGATAAAGCACTATGCGTAAAAACTACAAAATAAAGCCAAGTACAAACTCTTTTGTGGGCAACATTTTCTTGTGGGCAATCGGTGGGAAAACCCTCATTAAAGCAGTTTAAAAATGCCGAAAAACGGCATAGCTAAGGCATTCCTAAATTAGAGGTTCAAGACGAGGCAAGACACGGCAAAGGCTTTGAAGGTATGTTAAAGAGATATTTTGGTTAATCAAAAACAGAGAATTTTAAAAGAGCTTGCATATGCAAGCTCTTTTTTCGTCATATCAAAGGAAATTCCTCAGATGTGATAATCGGTTGCAATGTACGCGAAAAAACAAAGATTTTTGCTTTTTCTGCATTATCATTTTTATCTACTGAAACACTTGTATTACCCGTTGTTTCAAGTGGTACACGATTTATCGCACACAATATTCCGTTTTCATCATACACCGCCGCATAAACATAACAATCTTCATATGTATTTTCCATCGCAACATCAAAATCATATGTAGTATCTGTTTCTGTTTTTGTAATCGTTGCTTTTGTAATAGGTATCGGCGTTGGTTTCGGAGTCGGTGCGTTATTATTATAATTTATAGTTGCGTTTGTTAAATTTTCATTATCCGTACCAATATATATTTCGTTCCAATCAGATTGATTACCGCTATATTCAACAGTAGTTAAATTTGCACAACCAGCAAATGCACCTTTTTCTATTTCTGTTACATTTTTCGGTATATATATCTTGTTTAAATTGCTACAATTATTAAACGCATTTTCTTCTATACTTGCTACATAGTTTCCCAAAAATACTGACGATACAGTACAGCCACTAAATAAATCGGGAAACACTTTACTGGCATTATAATTTATAATTTCTAAGTTATTACAGCCTTTAAAAACATTATCTTCTATTCCTGTTATTCCGCTCCCTATTGTTACGTTTGCTAGTCTATCACAGCCATTAAATGCAGCATAACCAATGCTTGTTACATTATCTGGCACTATAATACTTGTTAATCCTATACAACCTTTAAATGCATAATCGTCAATATTTATTATATCATTCGGGATTGTAATGCTTGTTAAACCGCTACAATCACAAAATGCACCCTCGCCAATACTTACTACACTATCTGGCATTGTAACACTTGCCAATTTTCCACAATCATAAAACATATCCGCACCAATACTTGTTACACCATCCGGTAACGTAATATTTGTTAAATTGCTACATCTACTAAATGCAGCAGAACCAATGCTTGTTACACTATCCGGTATTGTAATATTTGTTAAACTGCTACATCCCTCAAATGCAGCATAGCCAATGCTTGTTACACTATCCGATATTGTAATATTTGTTAAACTGCTACATCCATTAAATGCACAATCGGGTATTTGTGTCACACTATCTGGAATTTCAACAAATCCAATACGTTTATTATTAAGATATAGCTTATTTGCATAGGACATAGGATTTGAATTACTATTGCCAAATCCTATATTCAAGTATCCTACAATATCTGTTATGTATACACGTTCTAAATTATTGCAATCGCTAAAAGCAGAATATCCAATATTTGTTACACCATTACCAAGATAAATACTCGTTAAACCACTGCAGCCAGAAAATGCCCAACCACCTATACTCAGTACACTATCTGAAATATCTACTCTAGTTAACCCATGACATTCATTAAATGCATATTCTCCTATTTGTGTTATTCCGTTTTCTATTACAAGTGATTTAATATCGTTTCTATCATAAAACGGAGAAGAAGCATATTTATAGTTCTCCATATCACCTGTGCCGCTAATTGTTAGCGCACCATTTTGGTCAAGTGTCCAAGTCACATTGTCACCACAAGTACCGCTTGTTTCTGCTACGACAATAACCGGCATAAATGCGCACAGCATTGACAATACGAGTACAAAACTTAAAATTTTCTTTTTCATTTGCTTGCTCCCCTTTTTGTTTTATTAAAACATAAAATTTTCTAAATAATATTATAGTACGAAAAAATTATAAAGTCAACATTTTCCAACCACGCAAAAAGGCGGTACATATGTACCGCCTTTTAAATTACAAATATTTTTCTTCAAATCTATTCCACGACATCGGTTTATCGAACAAATATCCCTGTGCCTCATCGCAGCCCATTTCTTTCAAAATATTATATTCCTTTTCATTTTCGACGCCCTCGGCGACAACGGAAATATTATAATTTTTACAAATATCTATAACCGACTTTGAAATCATACAAGTCTTTTCATCTGTTTCAAGCTTATGAACAAGTTCACGGTCAAGTTTCAATGTATCGAATTTAACTTCCGAGAACAAGAACAAGTCCGCATATTTCGCACCGTAATTATCAATCGCGATATGGAAACCGTTATTTTTAAGTTCCACAATTTTGTCAAGCACATCGTTAAGACCGCCCTTAACCTTATCCTCCGACACTTCAATCACAATCGAATCTTTCGGGATATTATAATCAAACCAAATATCCATAAGATTTTCCATAAAATTAGGTCTGACAATCGTACAATGCGATATATTAACCGATACAGGCTTAATATTTTTACCCGCCTCAATCCAGCCGGAAATATATTCACAGACGTGTCTGAACACATAAAGGTCTATCATATGCACCGTTTCGTTATATTCCATTGCAGGAATGAAATCCATAGGCGAAACAATCGTATCGTCCTCATCAAAATATCTGATAAGCGCCTCACTGCCACAAAATTCTCCGTCGATTGCGGAAAATCTCGGTTGGAACCATATAACAAATCTTTCTTCCTGTATAAGTTTTTTCAACTTTTCCTGTGTTGAGAATGACACAAACGTATCATTATAAAATCTGTATCTTGCCGACTGACCGTTATTTCTGTAATAATATTTCTTATCCTGATACATTTTTTCATCGGCAATCTTTATTACTTCATCAATATCCGACGAATCTTTAGAATAATGAAAACCAATCGACACTTTATACTTCATTTCAGAAATTAAATTTCTGAACGCAGTAACCTTAGCTGTAAACTCCTTATCATTCGTATCATAGCAAAGCACGACAAATTCATCTCCGCCGACTCTGTATGAACACTCCTTGCCAAACGACTCAACAATCACGCTCGCTATATCTTTCAGTGCACAATCACCGCCGCAATGACCGCTTTTATCGTTAATCTCTTTCAAACCGTTAAGGTCCATATAAAGCACGCCCAAGCCGCAATTACGACCTCTCATAATTCTTTCGGTATCTTCTGTAAACTTATTTCTGTTATATAAGCCCGTAAGCGAATCAACATAACTCAGCTCTCTGAGTTTTCGCGAACTCTTTTCGCGAATAATCATTGACGCAACAAAATAATCAAGTGCGTCAAAGAATGTCACAATTTGAGAAAATTTTTCTTCCGGCAAATTACTTGCGCCGATAAAACCGATTATCTTACCGTTATCGGCAATCGGTGACGCAACAAGCCTTTGCACACCGCTTTTTACCGCCTGATGATATGCCTCAACAGAAATTTCTTTCAAATCTTCGACATTATTTAAAATAACATTTTCATTGCTGTCATAGGTCGGCAGCCACTTATCAACAACGTTTGAATCCAAGCTTTTAAGTTCTTCCGCTCTCGGATTGACGCCATTGTTATTCCATTCAAATACATTGCTCAGTTTATTTTCATCATAACTGAACACAAAAACTTTATCCGCCTCAAAATATTTGCCTATTATTCCAAGCAAATTTGTAAAGCTTTCTTCAAACGGTTTATTCTTGTGCATTTCAACCATACAGCTTACCAAAATATGCTCCATATCAAGACGCTGTTCAAGTCTTTTCTGAATTTCTTCAGTGTTGGTAATGTTAAATGCAATATCCAAATATGCCTTTTTACCGTCCCACACAGTATCCTTATGCTTAATAATATATGCTTTTTCCGTCATTACATTTTCATGAATATACTCAGAAAGTCCCTCACCGTTCAAGCAAGGACAATTCGCACATTCCGCACTTTTGCCGTGAAAAAGTTTATAACACGTTTCACCCAAACAATCGCCGAGAATTTTCTTTCCCGTCTCATTTATGTACAAAATCTCATGAGTTTCTGCGTCAGATACATATACAATTTCCGATATTGCATCTAATACATTATATATATCCAGCATAATCCGACTCCCTTCATATACCCTTAATGCCATTATAGATTATATATAAATCATTCTATCATATCAACCATTTTTTTGCAATAATAAATTTAATTTTTTACATAACGGCAAAAACTATTCCGGCGATTATAACCGCCGCACACACCATTTTATAAAGCGTGCGTTTTTCTTTGAACACAATTCGTCCGCCTATAATCGTAATCATAACCGAACATTGTTTTATAAGAGTCATTGCGACAACCGTGCTTTCCTGCTTGCTGCACGCGATAAACAGTGCCTTATCGCCGATTACAAACAGCACGCTCAAAATAAGTATCCAATAATTTTTGTATATCGTTCTGAAATCTATTTTTGTTTTGGTTACAATCATATAGCCCAAATACAATATTACCATAAAGAACATATACCAAAATTGAAGTTGACCGCTGTTCATACTCTGCATAAGCATTTTATCAAGCAGTTCCGAAACAGCGTTGCAAAGACACGATATAAGCACAAGTACAATGTATATCGGCTTTGCTTTTTCTTCGCCCAATCCCTTGCCTTTGGCATTTACGAAAAGCAATCCGACAAGCACAAGTGCCATACCGGCAATCTTATGTCCCGTCATAACTTCTCCCAGCACCGTTACTCCCAGCACTGTCGCAAATATTACGCGCGACATATCCATAATTCCGTAAAATCCAATCGGCAGTTTCTTTATCGCCTTAAAACTGCATATCCAAGCTATAAAAATTATAGCCGATTTTATCATTACAAATCCGATATAATGAAAATCTATCGACAATGCGTTTTTCACGCTCGGCGTCACGAATAAAAAGCTTATAAACGTGTAGAAAAACAGCACCTCCATAGCACTGTTTTTCTCCATTGCCTTTTTCTTTATTATATCTCTTACACCCTTTAAAACTCCGTAAAGGCATACGAGTCCTATCCACATTATTTTATCAGCTCCGTTAAAAATAAATTATCCAGCATTTGTGTACCGGATTTTGTCTTAAATATCTTCTCACGAACGTTTTCAGCCGTTTCTTTTGTCATTTCGTCCTCATCTATATTGACAAGGAAGTCCGCCTCAACAAGTATTTGATAGTCGATACCGTCGATATTTGAATATGTGTGATGATGACCGACAAGGTATGACACACGTTCGATAACGTTTTTGTCATATCCCAATTTCGTGAGCATTTCCTCCGCAATCGGCGGACCCTCGATTTCCTGATATTTGCCCGCAGAAGAATTATATTTTTCTTCGCTTATCTTTATTCCTATATCATGCACATATGCGGCAGTTTCAAGAATAAGCATAGTCCTTTCATCAAGCTCCTCCGCTTCGCCTATCGCTTTGGCATAACCGTGTACTTTTATAAAATGGTTTATGCGTTTCTTGTCACCTGCATAATACTTTATCATTTCTGTTGCAACAGTATTCATAATTATCAATCCTCGAACGGTCTTATTCTGTATGTCACGCCGATTTTTTTACAAATATCGGCACATTCCTTTTCTTCTTCCTCTGTAAGCGTTGTCGAAACAGTCGAAAGCACCACTTCCTTTACATAGTGCTTTACATTTTCGGCAAACTTAATCATTGCGTCAAACGATTCGATGCCGAATTTACTGCGTGTAAGTTCAAGATAACGTTCCTTGTTCGGTGTATTAAGGCTGATCGAAACAATATCGATAAGTCCGTCAAACATAGGCGCAGTGTTCTTTTTGTGAATAAGGTCGGCAAGACCGTTTGTGTTTATACGGATAGTCTTGTTATACTTATCCTTTATAAACCGACAGACTTCAAGCACATCGTCAAGTCTTTCGGTCGGCTCACCGAAACCGCAGAAAACAACCTCTTTATACTTATTCATATCAAATTTTGAAAATTCGTTTTTAACTTCTTCAACACTCGGTTCTCTTTCAAGCCAAAGACTGCCCGAATGATTCATTTCGTCCCTCGTCTGTCTTAGACAGAATGTGCACGCGCACGGACATTTGTTCGTCATATTTACGTATAAATTATCGTGTACTTCATATAAAATAACCATTTTAATACCTCTTTCGTTTTTCATATCTTAAATTATACCATATCACTGCATTTTTCTCAACTGTATTTTCACACCAAAAAAACCGCTTATAAAAGCGGTTTTTTATATTTTATTTCAGTCAAATTAACCTCTTGGGTGATTTGTTTCAACGTCGTCTACAAGTGCTTTTACAAGAGCATTCACGTCTGTAACAGTTTCATTTTCCGTTACGGCAACGCTATGACTCATTACTGTACCCGCGTCCTCGCATGACCATATTGCGTATGTTGTTTTATCGTATGTGTAAATTTCAACTGCCGAATCGGCTACTTTGTAGTCCTCAACCTTAGTACCGCCCGATATACCCGAAATGTCTGCGTCACCCGGTTGTGTACGAACTGTAATGTCTAATACATTTGTATTGTAAGTGTAGTTGATTTCTGCCAAATTACTGTCGGCAAGGTATCTGTAGCTTTGTGCCTCGCACTTGCTACCCTCATCAAAACTGCTTGCACTCAAATCAGCCACTTGATATTTTACGCTCTCTGCATTATTCAATGCCGCATTAAGTTCGTCAAGACTGTTATAATCTGTCCATGGGTTTGGAATTTGTGATGACGGCTCTGTTTTGATTTCCTTTTCAACAGTAACTGTCTTTGTTGCCTCGTCCCAACCGACAACGCTGTGCATACCCTCAGCGATTGCTCTTACAGGCACAACCGTTGATGAACCCACGATTTTTGCGGGTGTTTCAAGTGTAACCGCGTCACCGTTTACATACATTACATCAGAATCAATCTGCATTGTAATGCTTACGTCACTTACCGAATCATATGATATAACAGTTCTTGTTTCGTCATCCCACTGTACGTCTGCACCAAGTGCCTCGAATATTTCACGCATAGGAACAAGTGTATGGTCATTTTCAATAAAAGGTGTTATTTCCACAAAAGAAACATTATTTCCGTTTACCGTAACCGTAATGTTATCATCAGCCAAAGCGCCTGCCGATACAGTCAAAACAGATGCGACAGCCAATACAGATGCTATTATCTTCTTATTCACAATCATTACCTCCGAAATTATTATATTGTTTATATTATATCACAGATTGCAAATCAATTCAATACTTTATTTGATTGAATTGACTACTTCCTCCACAGGCTCTCTGCCCGTATCGGTTCCGTAAATATTATAATCGATTTCATCTTCGGTAAAATATGCCGATACATCATTTTCATATTCGTTATACACCGGCTCTGTATCGTCATTTCCGCTGTAATAATAATTTACGTCTATTCTTCCGCCGTTTTCTGATTCAAAAGCCGCACCGCCGTTATATGTATCGGTCGTTTCAAAACCGCTCGGAGCGTTTATTTCTATTTGAGGTGTCGGCACTGATGTAGCCACAGCTGAACTCATTGCCATTCCGCTGCCGATAACCGTATCGGCATTGCCTTCATCGCTTGTAATTTCGGTCGGCACTTCTTTTTTTGTACTGATTTCTGCTGTTCTGTCACTTGCCATAAAAGCAGAAAATATTGTTGGCAATTCGATTGCGTTTTCCTCGATTGCACTTTCTTCGACAGTGACATATTCCGTTATTTCTTGATTTTCACTGTTTTGTTCACTCTCGATATTGGGGATTTTGGTTTTATCCTCGATTTTAAGCGATTTGTTCTCGTTTGCTATCCGATTATGTACCGCAACTTTTTCATTGTCACTACTGTTATAGTCACCGCTCTTTTTCTCCGTTTTAGTTTGACTATCCGAATAGTTATTGGGAGGGGGAGTATAGGGATTTTGAATAGTTTGGGGACTATCGGTAGGATACGGATATGAAGTATCCGCAGTATTTGAAACTACACTTTCCGACATATCGGACGGTGTCGGTGTTGAAACTTGCTCCTCAATAATCACGCCGTCATCTCTTGTTTTCTGCCAATACGGCATAGATATAACCGCCGCAGACACAACAGCAACTGCCGCCGCAGCCGATACCGCATATTTTGCGTATCGCCTATACGGTGGGGGAGATTGTCTTTTCTCTGCACCCTTATGTGCATTCAAGATAACTCTGTTTATCATATCTTCGCTCGGTTTTATATCGTCATTAGCCTGTTTATAAATTTTTCTAAACAAAGTCATAATCTCCTTTCAGTTTATTTTTAAGCAACATTCTGCCTCTATGTAAATGCGATTTAACAGTTGATTCTTTTACGTCAATACTTTCGGCGATTTCCCTCACGTTCATATCCTCATAATAGAAAAGATGTATCACCGTACGATATTTTAAGGGAAGGTCTTGTACAGCGAAATACACGTCACTTTTTTCGGGACTGTCAAAGGTTAAATCTTCTTCAAGCGGAACGGTTTTCTTGAACCACGATGACATAAAAACACTTTTTGAGCAATTTATCGTCACACGAATGAGCCAAGCCTTTATATGTTCCTCCGACTCAAATTTATCTTTATTCTGTATAAATCGAACAAACACGTCTTGCGTCACATCTTCGGCAAAAGTTTGATTTTTCGTTTGTGACAAAGCAAGTTTATACACCATATCAAAATACTTGCGTATAACTTCGTCAGATGAAACGTCTGTTTTTGACCTTTCGTCTGTCATTAATCCCCCTCCCTTCACTTATAATACAATTCAGCACACCAAAAGGTTGCACTTTTTTCAAAAAAATTTTTATAAAGTGTGATAATGCGGAATTATATCTTCGTATGTTCCGTCTTTCATGCGAAAACCGTTAGGTATTACGCCGAGTTGTACAAAGTCGAGTTTTTTATACAATTTTAGTGCATATTGATTAGTTGCGACAACGGCATTAAATTGAAGTACACCGTAACCGATTTCCTTTGCTTTTTTCAAGCAATCCGTCACAAGAATTTCACCTATCTGCTTACCTCTTTGTGTTGATTTCACCGCATAGCTTGCATTGCAGATATGACCGCATCTGCCGACATTGTTCGGATGAAGTATGTAGAGTCCGACAATATCACCCGTTTCTTCATCATACGCAATACCTGTATATGACTGACTCTTAAAAAATTCCAATCCGCTCTTTTCCGTAAGACATTCTTCCTGTGGAAAAGCCACTCCGTCCTCTACGACTTCGTTCCAAATTTCATTTGCGGCTTGTATATCGCTTTCATTAAATTCTCTTACTTTTATGTTCATTATAACACCTTCCGTTAAATTATATATAAAAAAACGGAATGCAGTGCATTCCGTTTAAAAAATCAATTATTCAGCAACGAATGGCAATAGTGCTATAATTCTTGCACGCTTGATAGCTGTTGTAAGCTGTCTTTGGTGCTTTGCACAGTTACCGCTGATACGTCTTGGCACGATCTTGCCTCTTTCAGTAACGTATCTTCTAAGCTTTGCTGTATCCTTATAATCGATATGCTCAACCTTATCTACGCAGAACATACAAACCTTTTTCTTAGGTCTTCTTGCTCTCTGTGGTCTGTCATTTCTTTCAGCCATGTTATTTTCCTCCTATCAATTTTTATCACGCGGATGTTAGAATGGCAAATCGTCTTCCGAACCGTCAAGGTCCGAAAAATCGCCCATATCAAAATCATCACCAAAGTTTGGTTCACTGCCTTGTGCAGGCTGTGATTGAGGAGCGTTAAATCCGCCCTGATTAAAGCCTTGGTTCTGGTAATTTCCTCCGCCTTGAGTACCTGATTCGGCTCTTGAACCGGTAAAGTAAGCCTCGTCTACAACAACTTCCGTCGCATACTGCTTTTTACCGTCATTACCGTCCCAACTTCTCGATTGAATACTTCCGACTACCGCAATCATACTGCCCTTTTGGAAATATCTTGCGATAAATTCACCTGTCTGACGCCATGCAACGCAGTTGATGAAATCAGCTTGCTGCTGAGCATCTTTACCGGCGAAACGTCTGTTTACCGCGATTGAAAATCTCGCAAGTGAAACACCGTTCGGAGTCTGACGCATTTCGACGTCGCGTGTAAGACGTCCCATTAATATAACTTTGTTCATACTTACACCGCTTTCTTCACAAAAGACTATTCTTCGTCTTTTCTGATAACAATAGTTCTTAGGATACCTTCTGTAATCTTGTACTGTCTTTCAAGTTCTTTAGGGAACTCGCTGTCAGCCTTGAAGTTTACAAGATAGTAGAAACCTTCTGTTCTATCATTAATTTCGTAAGCAAGTCTTCTCTTGCCCCATTCGTCAACAGATTCAAGTTCACCGTTCTGTTCGATAAGTGTTGTAAACTTATCCTTTAGAGCAGTAACCGTTTCCTCATCAAGTGTTGCGTCAATGATAAAAATTGTTTCATAGCTGTTTAGTATTTTTTCAGCCATTTTCTGCACCTCCTTATGGACTTTTGTCCCACACATACCCCGTGTGGGCAAGGATTGCTTACGTTTACCGCAAGCCTTGTAATTATATATCTTTTTTCAGCAAATGTCAAGCATTTTTTACTATTTTGCTCTATATTTTTCACTGCTGACAAGATAATCGTAATATTCGCAAAGCATTTCAATGCCTTTGCCGTTTAGTTTTGTTAAGTCGAAGTCGATATTATCAAGCAATTTCACTCTGTACCGTTCGTCCGTTCTGCCGCAAAGGTAGTCAACGGGAACTTTAAAAAGTTTGGCAAGATATGTTATCGCCGCCACTTCGGGAATACGCTCGCCGCTTTCCCAATTTGCGATACACGTTCTCGAAACATTCATTCTCTCCGCAAGTCCCGCCTGCGTTATGCCGTTTTCTTTTCTCAGTTCCCTAAGCCTTTGAGCAAAGCACTTTTTGAACGTACCGTTATTCTTCTTTATCATTTTCTTCATTAACTGCGGCACTTTCTTCTGCATCACTGTCAGAATTTTCTCTGCCGCTTTTTACACGGTTGAATATCTCCATAAACTGATCGCCCGTAATAGTTTCTTTATTGATAAGAAATTCTGCGATTTCATCAAGTGCGTCACGATTTTCTTTCAATATATTAAATGCCTTTTCGTGACACTCTTTCAATACGCGTACAACTTCCTTATCAATATCTGTCTTTGTTTCCTCCGAACAGTTTGAAACATTTCTGCCGTCAAGATATTTATTCTGTATGCTTTCAAGTCCGGCCATACCGAATTTTTCCGACATACCGTACTGCGTAATCATATTTCTCGCAAGTGACGTTGCACGTTCAATATCGTTTGACGCACCTGTTGTCTGCACGTTGAATACAAGTTCTTCCGCCGCACGGCCTGCAAGGAACACTGTAATCTGGTCAACTATTTCGTCTTTCGACATCAAATAACGTTCTTCCTCTTCAGGCATTTGCATTGTATAACCAAGCGAACCCATAGTTCTCGGAACGATTGTGATTTTGTGAACAGGCTGAGTATGTTTCTGTACCGCCGTTGCAAGTGCGTGACCGACTTCGTGGAACGAAACGATTCTCTTTTCCTTTTCGGACAAAATTCTGTCTTTCTTTTCTTTACCCGCGATTATGACTTCAACAGCCTCCATAAGATCTTCTTGACTTACGGTCTTTCTGTTACATCTTACCGCCCTTAAAGCCGCCTCATTTACCATATTCGCAAGGTCTGCACCTGCCGCACCGCTTGTTGCAAGTGCCATTTCGTGAAGATTAATGTCAGGCTCTGTTTTAACGTGCTTGATATGCACACGCAAAATATCTTCTCTGCCCTTTAAATCAGGCTTTTCAACAATAATTCTTCTGTCAAATCTACCCGGTCTTAAAAGTGCCTTATCAAGCACTTCCGGACGGTTGGTTGCCGCCAAAATAACAAGTCCTTTTGACGAATCAAATCCGTCCATTTCGCTTAACAGCTGATTTAAAGTTTGTTCACGTTCATCATTTGAACTAATCTGATTATCTCTCGATTTACCGATTGCGTCAATTTCGTCTATAAATATAATACAAGGTGCTTTTGCCGATGCTTGCTTAAACAAGTCACGAACTCTTGACGCACCGACGCCGACAAACATTTCCACAAATTCCGAACCGGAAAGCGAGAAAAACGGCACTTTCGCCTCACCGGCAACCGCCTTTGCAAGAAGTGTTTTACCTGTTCCCGGCGGTCCGACCAAAAGTGCACCCTTAGGCTGTTTTGCACCGATTGCAAGATATTTTGACGGATTATGAAGATAATCGACTATTTCGTCAAGCGATTCTTTAGCCTCTTCCTGACCGGCAACGTCCGCAAACGTTACGCCTGTCGCATTTTCTACGTTATACATCTTTGCGTTGGACTGACCTATTCCCATAATTCCGCCGCCACCGCCGATTTTCTTCGACATTGAACGTGTCAAAATAAAGAACAGTAAATAAATAACTACCAACGGCAATATCCATGTAAGGAAGAAATCAAGTACGGGACTGTTATGCTGTATCGGCGTAGAATACTTCACACCGTGACTGTCCAAATCCGCAAGAAGTCTGTCGTCAGGGATATATCCCGTATAATACACATTTCTGCTGTTTTCCTTTGCCTGTTCTATAACCGCGTCTGTATCTATGCCCATCATCTTCATAAACTCGGTTGTTTTAGGCGTTGTTATCGGCTGTGATTCGTCATACTTTTCATATATGACTATCTGCTCCGACTGCAAAATAACCTCGTCAACCTTATTTTCATCAAGCATAGTCAAAAATTCACTGTACGATATTTCCTGTTTCTTCGGTGTCTGCAACGACAGCATTACCATATTTAAAATAACTGTCGCAATAACCGAAATCACCAAAAATATCAACAACGGATTTTTCAGCGGCGAACGGTTTTTCTTTTTATTATCCATAAATGTTCCTCCACGTTTTTCTTCATATTTATATATAACTAATATTAAAAATGTCAGTCAATAGATATTGTAGCACTTTCCTCTTATTATTGCAATGTTAAATAAATTTTTTTACACAATTTTATTAAAATTCACAATTGTGAAATATATTATTTTAATTGACTTATATATAAAAGAATGATAAAATATCAGTATCTGAATATTACTACACTAAATTCAAAACGAAAGGATGAATAACTCATGAAAAAACTAACAGCAATTCTGACATCACTTATTATGACACTTTCCGTCATATGTCAGACATCGGTTTTTGCTGCATTCAGCGACGTAGGTGACGATAATACTTACAAAGATGCTATTACAACTTTAACAAAGCTTAAAGTTATTGACGGATACGAAGACGGTACTTTCAAGCCTGACGGTCAAATCACAAGAGCTGAATTCACAAAGCTTATCGTATTTATACTTGGCTACAAAGACCTTGCATACGACTCATCAGACTTTACTGATGTTGACGCTTCACACTGGGCAAAGAACTACATTCAAACTGCCTACAACCTTGGCATAATCGCAGGTATGGGCGACGGTACTTTTGCTCCGGACGCTCCTGTAACTTATGAACAAGCTCTTAAAATGGTAGTTTGTACATTAGGTTATGTTCAGTTTGCCGAAAATCTCGGTGAATGGCCGGAAGGTTTCATTAAGCAGGCAAACACTCTTGACCTTACAAAGAAAGTTAATTCAACAGGTTACAGTGAAGGTGCAACAAGAGGTATGATTGCACAGGTACTTTACAACGCACTTGAAATACCTATATACGAAAACAACGGTTACAACTGGGTTGCAACAGAGAAAACTCTTATGCAGGACTACCTAAAAGTTAAAAAGCTAAAAGGTACTCTTGTAGGTGTTGAAGATTACCTGACAGAGGACTGCAAGCAAGACCTTAACGAAAGTGAAATGGCTATCTTGCCGAACGACAGCAGTGATCTTGTAAAAATCGACTTCTCGGAATTCACTTCAAACGTTACAGACATAAGCAAATATCTTGGCAATACTATCACCGTTTACTATGAACAGTTGACAGACAAGGACGACAGAAAGCTTATCATCATTGACGACGAAACAACAAAAAATTCTGAAATCAAATTAGATTATGAAGATTTAAACAGTTTTTCCGGCAACTCACTTAAATACTATGATTCATCATCGAAGCTAAAGACTGTAAAACTAAAAGAAGATGAACTTACAGTAAGATACAACGGCAAACTTGTTGCAAAGAACGAAACCGTAACTCTTACAAATCCGACAACAAAGCAGGAAGAAACATTCTCACGCGAAGAGGCGCTTGAACAATGGCTTACTCCTGACACAGACTACACAATCTACGGTGACGTTAAACTTACAGACAACGGTGACGACGGCACAATAGATATGATCCAAATAAACAACTATGACACAATAGTTGCTTATGCCACTCCTACAACAACAGATTACCGTATAACAGACAAGCTCGTAACAGGTAACTACTTAATCCTTGACCCTCAAGCGTCTGATTATACATACACAATCACAAAGAACGGTTCGGAAATTCCTGTTACATCAATTTCCGCAAACGATGTAATTCTTTATACAAAGAGCCTTGACGGTTCGTACTACACACTTCTTGTTACAAATAATCCTGTTAAGGGTTCAATCACTTCAATCGGTTCAAACGGCGATAAAATGACAATCGGCGGTAAATCATATAAAATCGGCAGCAAGTGTGAGGCATACATAAATGACAAAGACGGCAAAACTCTTAAAACAGGCGTTTCGGGTACATTCTATCTTGACGCATTTAACACAGCCGTTTTCGGAACACTTGAACAGACTGCCGTAATTCCTTACGCTTACATCACAAACGCATTTATCGACCGTGACGAAGGCGGTAAGATTTACATTACTGCATATGCACCGACTGTTTCGGCAAGCAGTGCGTCATCATATCCTGTAAAGGATAAAGTTAAGTTCAACGGTGCATCAATCAAGAGTGAACTTATAATCGACAAACTAAAAGCATCAGCCGATTATACAAACGATGATACAGAATTGGCAGATCAGATTTACGGCGCAGGAAAAACTCCTACACTTACAGGCTTTTCACAACCGGCAAGAGTTACAATAACAAACGGTGAAGTTACACAAATCGTTGCACTTACATCTGATGCACTTCAAACTCAAAATGACGACAAAGAACAAATCGCAAAGTGCAAAGCTGCCGATAAGTATACTTATTCATCAAACAGCTTCTCACTTAACGGCAAAACAGCATTTTCAATCAACTCTTCAACAGTTGTCCTTTATGTTCCGGCAGACAGAACACAAAGAGAAAAATATGCTAAAAAGACCGCGTCATCAGCTTTTACAACAGGTGATACATACTATGTAGAAGCATACGACATCAGTTCATCAAAGGTCGCCGGACTTTTGGTGCTTTATGGAAATGACGGTACACTTACATCAGTTAAGAAAGATACAAACTTCTCAATCGTTTCTACTTTGCCTGAAAGCGTATATAATGAAGTAAAAGATGATTCAGTTCTTCAATTCAGCGTATTCGCAGGTTCAAACACAGAAAAAGCCTGGACAACTTATGACCGTACAGAATTTGCAGACGTGCAAGTCGGTGACGTTATCCAATTCGCTTATGACAGCGATCAGCTTGTACAAGGACGTATAAACAACATTAAGTTCGCAGACATTGCAGAAGTTCTTGATGGTAAGACATATGACGGTAAAAAGTTCAACTGGGAAGAAGAACAAGACCCTACAGAAGATAATAATTATCAAAAATACAAATTCGATTACAGATTTAAAAAGAACGGTACTGACGAAGACGAAGTTTACAACAGCACATCAACAGGTACAGTTCCTTACTCAAGAGCTTGTATGTACAACATCAGCCAAGTTCTTACTGATGAAAAGAAGATTTATGTAACAAAGACAGGCTTTGAAAACGTTGACGGTACATATACTCTTGACGACAGCGATTACGAAGAAATCACAATCAACGCGTCAACAAAGATTGTTCGTATGGACGAAGACAGAGATGAAATCAGCAGATATGTCGATAACACAACAACAGACCTTTCAATCAACGATTTGAAAGACGCTAAAAACTATGGTGAAGATTGTTCAAAAGTTCTTGTATGCTCATCAAAGGGTACTGCAAAACTTATCGTAATCTATAATTAATCACAAACAACAAAAAAACAAGTCACTTTGAAGTGACTTGTTTTTTTATTTACTTAACTTCTAATTTTTCCTGTCCGCTATATCTCGGAATTTCAAATTTATACTTTGCCGTTGGGAATGCCTCGAACATACTGCTCATACTCTTTGCCTGTTTTGACGCCCACGCAATATCGGTTGCGTATTGGTGTTCGGCTGGTTTTTCGGGGTTCCATCTCATTTTATACAAAGTGTTCTGCCCGTATTTGGAATTATTGATATAATTCTCGCTTATCCACTTCGCACCGCCCTCGATTGCCTTTTCTACACTCGTCCAGCCTTGCTTATACGCATATTCCGCACCTGCGTCAATCGGCGATTCGTCCACTGCGCCGATACCGAACAAGTTATACACCGTTGTGCCGTTATATTCAACACCGTTTGCAAGTTCCGACGAACCGTTACCTGTTTCAAGGCACGAATGAATTACAAGATATACTTCACTTACGTTGTTATCATCAGCCGCTTTCTTAAATTCACTGCCGTGACCGTCCAAAATGCCTTTACCCTTTAAATAAGTGTCAAGTGTAGCGGAATCGACATTGTTTGACACACTCAAATCCATAAACTGATATTTTTCATATCCAGATACAAGATTTTCCGGATTTACATACTGTTCAACATTTTCCTCACTCGCCGGGAACACACCGTTTGTAAATACAGTCGGTTCTGCGGTCATTTGTTCTTCAACCATTTCATCAACCGTCATATCACAGTCGGTGTACACAACAGGTATATCCTCTTTACGTTTTTCCCACGTTGTAACGGTAACCGTGCATTTTGCCGTATAATCGCCGTCCTCCGTTTTTGCGTAAATGTCGGTTGTTCCGACACCGCAAGGCGATACAAGTCCCTCACTGTCCACAGTTGCAATCGACTCGTCGTCACTGTACCATCTGACTTTTTGTATAGTCGCGTCTGTCGGCGAAACCATAGCCGTAAGTTTTGCGGTAATAGGCTTATCCGCATACAATGTCATTTCACTTTGCGACATTGCAACGCCCTCTACTCCCTTAACAACGCTTACTTTCAACTTTGACAATGCGTTTCCGCACCTTATATCAATGAATGTATCACCTATTTTGTCAATCGGTGTAACAACACCGTTTTCGTCAACTGCCGCAATCGTTATATCTTCGGATTTATATGTAATTTTCTTGTTTGTCGTGTTCAGCGGCATAACCTCCGCTGCAATTTTATACGGCTCATTTTCTTTGCCCGCATAAAACAAAACCTTGCCTTGCTTTAAATTTATGCGTTGTGCCTTGACTTCGTCCCAAGTTGACACAGGTGCAAAATATACTTCGTCCGACACATATGTATCGTCATCTATTTCAACTTTGTACGCACCTTGTGCCGAACCTGTCAACACGGTAAGCACAGCCACGCACGCAAATATCTTTTTTACTGTAGGATTTTTCACTTTAAAAATCTCCGTTCCGTAATATTCTAAACTGTATTTTATATAATTCTCACCCTTATGTCAATGGAAAATATAATTTTATACGCAGTTTTCTGCTTAAAATATGACTTTTTTCTCAAAAAGTCATTGTAAATTCAATAAAAATAGTATATAATTATATAGTATATTCAGAATTAGATTTAAGGAGGGTTTTCAATAGATGGAAAACACAGAGCAAACACAAGAGCAATTATCGGCACTTTTGCAAGTCCGCAGAGATAAGCTTACAGAACTTCAAAATGACGGACGTGACCCATTTAAAATCACAAAATTTGAGAGAACACACACATCTGCTCAACTTAAAGAAAACTATACAGAGGAAGACCGCGAATTAAAGAAACGCGGCAGTGACGAAGTACAAATCATAAAGGCACAAGTATCTCAATTTGACGGTCAGACTGTTTCAATCGCAGGACGTATTATGTCAAAGAGAGGTATGGGTAAAGTCGGTTTTGTTCACGTTTCTGATATAGACGGACAAATTCAGCTTTTTGTTAAAAAGGATATTTTGGGCGAGGACGAATACGCTCGTTTCAAAAAGCTTGATATAGGCGATATTATCGGTGCAGAGGGTGAAGTTTTCACAACTCAGACAGGTGAAATTTCGGTAAGAGCCGAAAAAATCACTCTACTTTCAAAATCACTTCTTCCGCTTCCGGAAAAGTTCCACGGTATGACAGATACAGACCTTAGATACCGTCAAAGATATATCGACCTTATTATGAATGCCGATGTTAAAAAGACATTTATCAACCGTTCAAAGATTATTGCGTCAATCCGCAGCTACCTTAACGGTCAAAACTTCCTTGAAGTTGAAACACCTATGCTTGTCGCAAACGCAGGCGGTGCTGCCGCAAGACCGTTTGAAACACACTTTAACGCATTGGACGAAGATTTCAAACTTCGTATCTCACTTGAGCTTTACTTAAAGCGTCTTATCGTGGGCGGTTTTGATAAGGTTTATGAAATAGGACGAGTTTTTAGAAACGAAGGTCTTGACACTCGCCATAACCCTGAATTTACTCTTATGGAATTGTATCAGGCATACACAGATTATCACGGTATGATGGATCTTACAGAAAATCTTTACCGCCACGTTGCTAAGGAAGTGCTTGGTACAACAACAATCGTGTATAACGGTATAGAAATGGATTTGGGTAAGCCGTTTGAACGTATAACAATGGTTGACGCGGTTAAAAAGTACGCAGGCGTTGACTTTAACGAAATTAATACACTTGAAGAGGCTCGTAAGGCTGCCGACGAACACCACGTTGAATATGAGGACAGACATAAGAAGGGCGATATTCTTAACTTGTTCTTTGAAGAATATGCAGAGGAACACCTTATTCAACCGACTTTCGTTATGGATCATCCGGTTGAAATTTCACCGCTTACAAAGAAAAAGCCTGAAAACCCTGATTACGTTGAACGTTTTGAGTTCTTTATGAACGGTTGGGAAATGGCAAATGCTTATTCTGAGCTTAATGACCCAATCGACCAAAGAGAACGTTTTAAAGCACAGGAAGAACTTCTTGCACAGGGCGATGAAGAGGCTAATACAACAGATGAAGACTTTATGCATGCACTTGAAATCGGTATGCCACCGACAGGCGGTATAGGTTTCGGTATAGACCGTATGTGTATGCTCCTTACCGATTCCCCAGCCATTCGCGACGTTCTTCTGTTCCCGACAATGAAGTCCTTACCGAACGACAAGTAAGAAAACCCCAGTATTTATGCGGGTTTCGGGACTTTCCAAACCGAATAAATTTACCTCTTTACACCAAATTTACACCAATCGGTGCTAAAAACGGTGCAGAGACTAAAAAATCGCATAATTTACGGAATGAATGGGCAGTCCCATAGTGGGATTGCCCATTTCTAATAAAGGATACATTCGTATCTGAGTGCAAAAGGAATGTTTATTATGGAATTAAGTGAAAAATTACAAGAGTTGAGGAAAGAAAAAGGACTCACGCAGGAAGAACTTGCGGAAGCGTTATTTGTGTCTCGCACTGCAATTTCTAAGTGGGAATCCGGCAGAGGAGTTCCCAATATCGAGTCATTAAAAGCAATTTCAAAGTTTTTTTCAGTGTCAATAGATGAGTTATTGTCCGGTGAAGAAATACTTAAAATTGCTGACGAGGATAATAAGCAAAAGGAAAAACATACAAGAGACTTAGTGTTTGGTTTACTCGATTGCAGTTTGATTATGTTTCTGTTTCTGCCTTTCTTTGGACAAAAGGGTGATGAGATTATAAAAGAGGTATCTTTACTTTCGCTGACAGGTACCCCGCAGTATATCAAAATACCGTATTTAATTATTGTATTTGGAATTGTACTTACAGGTGTTTTGCTTCTCGCTCTACAAAATTATGAAGCAGTGTTTTGGTTGAAACACAAACATCAAATATCCATTGTGTTAAGCACAGTTGCTACAATAGAATTTATGATAACACTTCAACCTTATGCAGCCTTTTTCACTTTTGTTTTCTTGGCGATAAAGTCTCTGATGCTGATAAAATGGCGATGATACGAAGCGTGTCGCCAATGTGACGGTGAAATTCTTTTCATTTTTATTCATTCCGCCTATATTGTAAACAGGCGAAAGCCAAATAATTATGGCAAAGGATTGATAAAAATGAAAAAAGAAAAAAGTCAAAAAGTATTGCTTTCAGGAATAGCAATGGTAGTGTTATTTATTTTGTGGACAGTGGCAATAAGCCTTATTGATGTTCAGCCCATCGGGCCACAAAACTCTTCTGTTGGATTTGCAACCTTGAACGGCTTTATCCACAGCCTGACAGGTGTGCATATGGCAATATATACCGTTACGGACTGGTTAGGACTGATACCGCTTTGCTTTATTTTGGGATTTGCGTTGCTTGGACTTATACAGCTTATTAAAAGAAAAAGCTTATTCAAGGTCGATTCCAGTATTTTGGTGTTGGGAGCATTCTATATTGTTGTAATGGCGGCATATTTGTTTTTTGAATTTTATGTTGTCAATTACCGCCCGGTATTGATTAACGGTTTTCTTGAAGCTTCGTATCCATCATCGACAACCTTGCTTGTTATGTGTGTTATGCCGACAGCTGTTATGCAGCTAAACAGTAGAATTAGAAATACAAAAATGAAAAGAGCATTTGCCTTTGCTTTAATTGCATTTACTGCTTTTATGGTAATTGGCAGGTTGATATCCGGTGTTCATTGGATTACTGATATTATTGGCGGGGCAATTTTAAGTGCGGGTTTAGTGATGATTTATTATAGTGTAACCACTCTTATTGCCCGACAGGAAAGATAAAATTCTAACTGAGGAATCACTTATTGACCTTGAGAGATATTTTCTCCCAAGGTCTTTCTTATTATTCGCAAACTACACCAATCCCGATTTTCTCAATATAATTGGGATAATCACAAAGGAAGGGGTGGTTGTACTATGACGGGCAGTTTAGCAAGCGTTCATCCGGAGCTTATTCCTGAATGGTCAGAGAAGAACTTACCGCTAACGCCGGATAAGATAACCTTCGGTTCAAATAAGAGAGTGTGGTGGAAAGGTGCTTGCGGACACGAGTGGGAAACGAGCGTCAAAGCTCGCTCAAAGGGCGAGAAATGCCCGATATGCTCAGGAGCGAGAGTAATAGAAGGTATCAATGATTTAGCCACATTGAAGCCCCTGCTGGCTCAGGAGTGGTCTGAAAAGAACGAATTAAAACCTACTGAGGTTTCTGTCGCTTCTCATAAGAAGATTATTTGGAAATGTAAACACGGACACGAATGGGAAGCAAGCGTTAAAAGCAGAACGGTAAACGGCACAGGCTGTCCATACTGCTCACATAATAAAGTCCTTGCAGGATTCAATGACCTTGCTTCACAGTATCCCGATATTGCTGCTGAATGGTCTGACAGAAATCTTCCGTTGCTGCCTACAATGGTGACAGCCTTTGCAAACAGTAAGGCTTGGTGGAAATGCAAAGATTGCGGAAACGAGTGGCACACTCTTATTTCAACGCGTGCCGGTGGGAGCAGATGTCCGTATTGCAGCGGATATACATTGCTCAAAGGATTTAATGACTTGGCGACTACGCACCCTGAGCTTGCTGCTGAGTGGTCAGAAAGAAATTATCCCCTAATGCCTGATGAGGTAAACGCAAAATCAAGACGCAATGTTTGGTGGAAGTGTAAGACCTGTGGCAATGAGTGGAAGTCCGTTATCAATGCTCGTGTAAAAGGAACAGTATGCCCGGTTTGTGCGGACAGGGCGGTTCTTGCAGGATACAATGATTTAGCCACAACGGACAGGAAACTGCTTGCTGAATGGGATTACGAAAAAAACTCTCTGCTCCCGACACAAGTGTCAAGAAAGTCAATGAAAAGTGTGTGGTGGAAATGTTCACTTGGACACTCTTGGAAAGCAAAAATCAGCGACAGAACAATTATCGGAGAAAAATGCACTGTGTGCGAAAACGAATATCGCTCCGTGTTCCCCGGCTTGGCTGTCGCCTATTACGCCAATCAAAAAGGACTAAAGGTACAGCTCGGTTCGGATAAACTATTGGGAATACCTCTTGAAACATACATTCCGTCAGAAAAGCTGGCGATAGAATTTACGAACGGCTCAGAACATATGGAGGTTCTCAAAAGCCACTTATGCAAGCAACGAAATATAAAACTCGTAAAACTCCCTTTTAAGACAACCGAAACGGAAGCGGAGTATGCCGATAGAGTAAAAGCAGTTTTCAAAAGCGTACATATCTTTATTTATTCTGATGTCGAAGCAGATGTTTCGGTAATCAGAGCAAAATTCAATGAATGGAGGAAGCGACTGTGAGAGAAGAAAAGTTCCATATCTATCTTAATGATGACGAATATAGCAGAGTAATACAAACACTTATCCGCTTAAAGAACAGTCTGATTTCACAAGGCAGATACACCGACGGAGTTGACGATGTTCTCTGCAAGGTGCTTTCAACCAAGAAAAGAAAGCTCAAAATCAAATATATCTGAACACGAAAAGAGACCGCCTACACGATGTAAGCGGTCTTTGCTAATTTAGAGTAAGTTCGACAAATTGGAATTTGTCAATACCTATTACCATAAAGATATTTATTTGAAATTCTCTTTTGTGTTTCCAAATATTTTGTAACGTTTTCATCATAATCAGGATAATTATAACCAAGTGAATCTGCCACTTTTTTAGATATTTTTTTGAACAAACATAGACACAAATCAAACGATTTCCACATTTCTTCATACGAACTCATTGAATATGTATTTAGTAAGTTATCCCACAATTCTTTTGAAATATGCTTATCTAAAAATTTATAGTTTTTACCCAAACTGAAATTAAATCCTTTTTCAGTACCGACATACCAACTAATCATCCTAAGAAGTTCATGACGTAATACTTCATTCATATGGTCTATTGCAAATAGTATTTCACCACGAAGTAAGCCCTTGGATACATATGTTGCAACATTCCAAAATTCGTTACAACAGTCATCAAACTTTCTTTCTGTTGGACACTTAATGTAATAATCTTCATCTGTGGGAACTATTTCTGTTTTAATCATATTATCTTTATCTAACATGATTTTTACAAGTTTATCGCGAGTAAGATACTCCTCAAGCATTGAAACAGGTAACAAAGTTAAATCAATCTTTACACCATCATCAAAAAGCATTATATAAGAAAATCCTTTTTCTTCTGGAGGAAATAATTCCATATCTTCAGGTTTTTGCATCATAAGTCTGTTACCAAAAACACTAAGCCAGTCATCGCTTTTCAAAAATTCTCCCATATCTATAACAAAAAAAGTAATATCATAATCTTGAAGATTGTCTTTTGGTATATTAACATTAGTGCGAGACCCTTCAAGAGTTACAATTCTAATTCTCTCATCTTGAAAAGCAAAATTCAAAACTAAATCGTATATTTCTTTTTCAGTCCTCATTTCATTCACCTCAATAAAATTATATCACAAAAAAAAGATTGATTCTAACTGTTCTTATAATTTGATAACCGCATCAAGGCAGAGCGTAAGTGCATATTCGTATGCATTACCGCCCCAGTTTCTTTCGTCGTATTTGTCAACATCTGCAAGACTGTCTGCGGTATAAAGTATCATACCCCAGGTTGCCCCTCTGAAATCAGCACAGGCCGCCAGAGCAGAACATTCCATTTCTACAACTGCACAGCCTTCACTTTTGCGATAAGCCACCTTTTCTTTGGTTTCACGGAAAAATCCATCCGTTGACCAGGTTATAACCTCCTGATATTTCATACTATGCTCAAGAATGGTTTCTTCAATTGCTTTTCTTGCCTTCTCGCTGATTTCCACAAATCGAGAAGGGGGCGCATAGTGATAAGATGTTCCCTCATCACGCAGAGCCTTGTTTGGTACGAGGAATGTACTTTCGGGGAACTTTTCCAGAGCACCGCAACTACCTGCCGAGATTACCTCTCTTACACCATAACCAATCAGCCAATCAAGTATCTGTGTGGCTGCTGCCGCACCAACGGGTGCTTGACAAAGCACAATGTCCTCACCCTTGTATTTGGTGATGTAAATGGGATAATGCTTCGTTGCACTCTCAAAAGTGGATACCTGTTTGGTATCACTTTTACTGGCATATTCATCTATGTAAGCACCAAGAAATGCGAACACACATTTCTTGGGTAAGTTCAAACCAAGATTTTCATGAGTGGGATTAAGAACTGCTGTCTGCTCTGTATCAAACTCCAAAATCGGTATTTCGTTTTTAATAATAGCCATACTATCTCTCCGTCAAATTCAAATTTGTCTTTCTCTTAATTTCCTATTATACACCAAAATTATGAATATTTCTACCCGCCGTCTATTGACCTCAATTACGAGGGAAATAGGCGGCTTTTTTGTTTCTAAAAAAATATTTTCAAGAATTTTTTGAAAAAGGGGTGATTTTGGGTGTGCATTTTGACCCCCTTTGTCCAAATGAGTGAAGGGGTTAATTCCGAACCACGAAAAGGTCAGCCCATTCACTTGTATTTTGACAACTGAATAAATCATTCACTAAGACTTTAATTCTGATGATTTTAGCCACCTTATCGGGTACGCCGTGACTTCTGCATTGCAGAACAGCGAGAACTCCCGGTATAAGTAATAGGTTGCCCCTGTTACGGCGATGACAGTCAGAAGGATAATGATACTTCTCTACGGAGCTGGCGGAGTACCCGGCAGAGGTGAAATTCCTATGATACAGATTAGCAGTCTGTTCCTTAGTGACTTCCCGTGAGCTTTTTGCTCGGCAAGGGGTGTTGAGAACAAATATTGCCCGACCGGTTAGGAAATGAGCCGGTCAAGTACATAGCCATACTGCGATGGCTATGAATTTTACGAAAGGAGGACGCACAAAGTGTCGAACTGCAAAACGATTGCAATATGCAATCAAAAAGGCGGAGTTGGAAAGACGACCACTACGGTAAACCTCGGCGTCGGTCTTGCAATGCAGGGAAAGAAAGTGTTGCTCATAGACGCAGACCCACAGGGCGACTTAACCACTTGTCTCGGTTGGCAGGATACGGATAACTTGGGTATCACGCTTGCAACGAAACTCACAGATGTCATAAACGAAACGATGAATGACCCTACGGTCGGTATTCTGCACCACGACGAAGGTGTTGACCTTGTTCCGGCAAACCTTGAGCTTTCAGCAATGGAATTTAACCTTGTCAACGCAATGAGCAGAGAAACAGCCTTGAGAAATTATCTCAGCGAAGTGAAGGACAAATACGACTATATCCTTATAGATTGTATGCCTTCTCTCGGAATGGTAACAATCAATGCTTTATCTGCGGCAGACAGCGTTATTATCCCTGTTCAGGCTCAGTATTTACCGGCAAAAGGAATGACGCAGCTTGTTCAGACCATTTCAAGAGTAAAGAAGCGTATCAATCCGGGCTTAAAGATTGACGGTATGCTTCTCACTTTGGTGGATAGCCGTACCAACCTCGCCAAAAGCACGGTAGAAGCTCTGAGAGAGAACTTCGGTAGTCAAATCAAGATGTATAGAACATATATCCCGATTGCCGTAAAAGCCGCAGAGACTTCTTCCAAAGGCAAGAGCATTTTTGCCTACGAACCCAACAGTACGGTGTCAAAGGCGTACACCGAATTTACAAAGGAGGTGTTAGCCGATGGCAGGAAGAAAGAGCGACTTCACTCTCACGAAGCTCGATGACTTATTCTCAACGCAGGAACAGAGAGATGAAGAAAAGCTTTCCAAAATCCGAGATATTCCCTTGACTGAGATTGACGATTTCCCCGACCACCCTTTTAAGGTGCGTGATGACGAGGATATGGCACAGCTCATTGAGAGTATCAAGGAACGAGGGGTTATTACTCCGGCGACGGTAAGGCAGAAAGAGGACGGCAGATACGAACTCATTTCAGGACACAGACGAAAGCGAGCCTGTGAGCTTGCCGGGTTTGATACGCTCCGTTGTGAGGTCGTTGAACTGAACCGAGACGAAGCCACAATTTTAATGGTTGAGAGCAACTACCAAAGGTCGCAGATACTTCCCTCAGAAAAAGCATTCGCATATAAAATGAGAAGCGAAGCAATGAAAAGACAGGCAGGCAGACCCGGCAAAGAAAATTCATCCCCAGTGGGGATTGATTTACGAGGAAAGCAAAGTCTTGACTTAATGAGCGAAGAATGTGGCGACAGCAGAAATCAGATTCACAGATATATTCGCCTTACAAATCTTGTTCCCGAACTGTTGGAATATGTTGACGAGGGGCGAATTAAAATGCGACCGGCGGTTGAACTGTCTTTTCTCGATGAGGACAGCCAGCGTGATGTGGTTGATGAAATCGACCTGAACGACGCAACTCCGTCCCACGACCAAACAATCCGTATGCGAAAGTTCTTTGAGGAGGGCAAACTCACAACCGAAGCAATCCAAGCGATTATGTCGGAGGAGAAGCCAAACCAAAGGGAGAAAATTGTTTTGAGGGGCGACAGGGTTCGACAGCTTATCCCAAAGAATATTCCCATAAGCCAAACAGAGGATTTTGTGTGCAAGGCATTGGAGCATTACAACAAGTTTCTGCGAAGCAGAGCCGACCGTGACAGCCGATAGCCTTCCCCCCTTTCTCACACTCTAACCCCTATATACCGGCTATTAACCTGCTGAAAAAATATACTCTATCTCCCTTGAGTATATCTATCTCTCATAACATATAGCTGTCTATAAAAGGGTTCGCACATTTGGAGCAAAAGCAAAATGTCTGCTACGATAGAAAGTTTAGCCAATCGCACCTTTGATGTTTTTTGCCTGATTGAGTACGATTAAGGCGAAAGGAGCGATGGATATGAAAAACAGGCTAATACCTTGTGTTCTTGCCTGCCTGATGATTTTTCTCGTAGGTTGTAACGGTAACACAGCCAAAGAAGCTGCACAGGAGATAACGAAAACAGAGACTTCTTTTCCGGCTGGTAATACCGAAACAAACTCTCAGGAAAAAACGGCAGAAGAACCGGAAAGCACGACAGTTCAGGAAGAAACACCGATTACGGCAGAAGAAAGCCAATCAACCGCAGAAAGTCAAACGGTTGCGACGGTTCAGACAAAACCGGCGGAAGAAAAACCGGCTGAAACTCCTGTAACTGAAAAGCCAAAGGCAGAGCCACCGAAGCAGACAAGCACGCAGGCTGAATCCGAAAAACAAACGGAGCAGCCGAAAGAACAGACAACTGCCGAACCAAAGCCGACTGATAAGCCGACTGAGAAGCCGGCAGAACCGAAACCGACTAAGCAGCCTAAGCAGACATTTGATGTCAGCCCTTATGTAAGTTACGCAAAAGAGTATGCGGTAAGCATAGGTCTTTCTCTTGACAGCACGGCGACAGAATGTTGGGACAATCCCATATCCGCAAATCCAAACCGAAGCGGTATCAAGTCTGATATTGAAAGCAGACTGAACCGATACAAGAACAGCGAGGGCTTTGCCGCTGTGTGGATATGGACAGAAAAGCTATCCGATACGGAGTACAACATCTATATCGGCTACTGCTAAAACATAATAATTTTAAGCAAACGCACTGAGTAAAATCGGTGCGTTTTTGCATTTCAAGGAGGAAAACGCAATGGTTAAAACAAAATTCAAGAAAGCCGTTTCGCTTATGTTGGCGACGGTTATGAGCCTTACTGCTTTTATGGGCATTGGGGCAACGACAGCCTTTGCAGCCGTAGGAGAAAAAGCCGATGTGTACCTCGTCGATTATCCCCGAAGCGGAGATACCAATAACAACGGCGAATGGGGACACGGCAATCTCAACTATATGAACGGTTGGAAAGGCTTGTCCACGAAATATACGGGACTTCGTGCAATGGGTTCGTATTCGGGTAATATCGCCTACTGTATTGAACCGGGTACAGGTCAGCGGACTGGAGATACTCTTACTGAAAAGGACGAGAACTTCTTTAACAACATCAATCCGAACGGTACGATTTCCGGTGATGACATTCGCCTGCTTATCGGTCGTATCTTGCAGTATGGCTATCGTGGAGGTATTTCGACAAGCTGGAAGTCGCAGAATGAAAGCGACGCAAATTGTATCGCACACGCTTATGCCACTCAGATTTTGATTTGGGAAACGATTGTCGGCGAAAGAGACGCAAGCTTCAATCACGTTTCTACCGGCGGGTATAATGCAGTGCTTGAATGTGTAAGCTCTGCACATCCACTCCGCAGTAAAATCTTGTCTTACTACAACAGTATGGTAACAAGTGTTCAGAATCACACCAAAGTGCCGAGCTTCTGCACAAGGTCAAGCGGTTCTGCAAAGGTAAACGAGCTTGAATGGAACGGAAGCAAGTATGTTGTTACTCTTACCGATTCAAACGGTGTGCTTGGCAACTATAACTTCTCGGCAAATATTGACGGTGTTTCTTTCTCCGTCAGCGGAAACAAGTTGACTGTATCAATGGATACTGCACCGAGCAAAGAATTTACCATCACAGCCACAAAGAAAAACGGTGTCCGCAGAGGTGTAGTTGTATGGTCTGATGGTATCCACCAGAATGGCAACGGTATTCAGGATGTGGTCACTTATGCTCAGGAGGTCAGCGACCCTGTCAGCGGCTTTGTCAAAATGAAGGTCAGCTACGGCTCTTGTCAGATTGTAAAGACAAGTGAGGACGGAAAGGTTGACGGCATTCAGTTTACCATCAGCGGTAATGGCGTCAATCAGACTGTCACAACTGCAAACGGCGGTAAGTTCCAGCTTGATAACCTTATGCCCGGTGTTTATACGGTCACAGAGCAGTCTATTGACAAATATGTACCGCAGGAAGTTCACAGAGTAACTGTTGTTGCCGGTCAGGTGTCTAAGGTCAATTTCAATAATGTCCTCAAGAGAGGAAATCTTCAGGTCATCAAATCTTCCGAGGATAATCTTGTTGAGGGCGTTACTTTCCACCTTTACGGCACTTCTCTTGCGGGTATTGCCGTAGATGAGTATGCTGTGACAGATAAAAACGGCGTGGCAACATTTAAGGATGTCCTGATTTCAGGCACTACGCCCTACACCATCGAAGAAGTGGACACAGCTATCCGTTATGTTGTGCCTGAAAATCAGACCGCACCGATTAACTGGAAAGAGGTTACGACCCGCAATTTCACGAATATTCTCAAAAAGTTTTCCGTGACCGTAACAAAGAGCGACCGTGAGGAAGGAACACCACAGGGCGACGCTACCCTTGCCGGGGCAATTTACGGTATTTATAAAGGCGAAACCCTTGTGGACAAATATGTTACGGATAAGAACGGGCAGTTTACCACAAAGGAATATATCTGTGATGATGACTGGACAATCCGTGAAATCACGCCGTCCGAGGGTTATCTGCTCGACGGTACAATCCATAAGGTCGGTGCTGAACCGCAGCTTTATACGGTGGAACACAATCAGACAGCAAATGATGTTACCGAACAGGTTATGAAAGGCAATATCGCCATTATCAAGCACACCGATGACGGCGAAACAAAGATTGAAACACCGGAAAACGGAGCAACCTTTGAAATCTATCTGAAATCTTCCGGCAGCTTTGATTCAGCAGAGGAAGATGAAAGAGATGTGATTGTTTGTGATGAAAACGGTTTTGGTCAGACAAAGGATATGCCTTACGGCGTATATACCGTTCATCAGACCTCCGGTTGGGAGGGGCGTGAGTTAATGGACGACTTCGATGTGTTCATTTCTCAGAACGGACAGACCTACCGCTATCTCATCAACAACGCAAACTTTGAAAGCTATATCAAGGTGGTTAAGGTGGACGCAGAAAGCGGTAAAAACATTCCTTATGCCGGTGCTGGGTTCAAAATCTTTGACCCGGACGGCAATCAGGTAACAATGACCTTCACTTATCCTACTCCGACAACGATAGATATTTTCTACACCGATGCAAACGGACAGCTTGTTACACCGGAGAAACTGGAATACGGCAAGGGATATTCTCTTGTTGAGGTTCAGGCTCCTTACGGATATGTGCTTGACAGCACACCGGTGTACTTTGATGTGGCAGAGGAACATTCTTCCGATGAGGGTGGTATTACTGTGATTAAGGTCGATAAGCCTAATATGGCACAGAAAGGTACTGTCAGCATTGAAAAGACCGGCGAGGTGTTCTCAGGGGTAAATATCTCCGGAGAGGAAAACGCCGATGTGATTTATCAGCCTGTCTATGAAGTGAAAGGTCTTGCAGGTGCGGTTTATGAGATTACCGCAGCAGAAGATATTATCACTCCCGACGGTACACTCCGTTATGCAAAGGGTGAGGTTGTAGATACCGTAACGACAGATGAAAGCGGTCTTGCCAAGAGCAAGGAGCTTTATCTCGGAAAATATACGGTGGTTGAAATTACCGCACCGGAGGGTATGGTTATCAATAAGGAAGCACACGAGGTCGAGCTGACCTACGCAGGTCAGGAAGTAGCCGTGACGGAAACCGTTACCAGCTTCGTAAACGAGAGACAAAAGGTTACGGTAAGTCTTGAAAAGGCTATCGAAAAGAACGACATCTTCAATATCGGCAACGGCGATGAAGTGAAGAATATCAGCTTCGGACTTTTCGCCGCAGAGGAGCTTGTTTCCGCAAGCGGTACTTCTATCCCGGCAGACGGTATGATTGAGATTATCTCTCTTTCCGAAAACGGCAAGGCTGTTATCAAGACCGACCTTCCTTTCGGAAGCTACTATGTAAAGGAGCTTGCAACCGATGAGCATTATATCCTTACCGACGCCAAGTATCCGTTCACGTTCAGCTATGCCGGTCAGGATACCGCAAATGTTGAGATTGCGGTCAACGACGGAAAAGCGATTGAGAACAAGCTCATTTACGGTTCTGTCTCCGGTAAGAAGATTACCGAGAACGGCGAAGCACTGGGAGGTGCTGTAATCGGTCTGTTTAAGGCTGATGAAACCAAATTTACAAAAGAAAATGCTTTGATGACTGCTACCTCTGAAAAAGACGGTAGCTTTTCTTTTGAGAAAGTGCCGTATGGCAACTGGCTTGTAAGAGAAATTGAACAGCCGGAGGGATTTGTTCTCAATGAAACTTCTTATGAAGTTAAAATCTCCGAAGTCGGTCAGGTCATTGAGGTTGAAATCGTCAATGAGTATGTTCACGGCAATATCAAGTTGACTAAGGTCGATGAAGATTACCCGGACAACAAACTGACGGGTGCAACCTTTGAGGTTTACAAAGATGTAAACGGCGACGGCAAACTGGACGACGGCGACGAGCTTATCGGTACGCTTACTGAAACAACTACGGGTATTTACGAGATGAAGGAGCTTCTTTACGGAAAATACCTTGTAAGAGAAACCAAAGCACCGGAAGGCTTTGAGCTTGATAAGGGTGTGTACTCTGTTTTCATCGAAAAAGATGAAAACACATACGAGGTAGAAAACAAAGCCGGCGTCGGCTTTATTAACACGGCAATGAAAGGAAACCTGAAAATCGTTAAGACTTCCTCTGATGGTAAGGTTGAAGGTTTCACTTTCAGAGTTACGGGAGTAAATGGTTATGACCGCAGCTTCACGACCGATAAGAACGGCGAAATCATTATCGAGGGACTTCGTATCGGCGATTACACCGTTTCCGAGGTTCAGGATACTGTTTCTGCTTCCTATGTGCTTCCTGCGGATAAGATTGCAACCGTAAAGGTCGGCTCTACTACCGTTGTGGAAATGCACAATGAGCTGAGAGACACACCAAAGACCGGAGATAACAGCAATGTCGGCTTGTGGACTGCACTTGCGGGACTTTCTGCCCTCGGTATTGTAGGCACAGCCGTTGTTGCGTACAGAAAAAAGAAGAAGGAGGACAATGAGTAATGGACGCTAAAACAATCGTAGCAGTTGTATTGGTCGCCTTTATTATCGGCGGCTTTATCTTCTTGCAGATTAAGAACAGAAAGAAATAAGGAACGCTTGTGTGGGCGGAGTGAAAACTTCGCCCACGGTTCTTTTACGGAGGTGCATTATGAATAAGCAAAAGACGGTTGACAGCAAGGTGCTTGCAATACTCAGAGAATGCCCCGAAACGAGGTATGACGATATGCAGCTTATCCTTTGCTATTACAACCGATACAGCTATATGAGAGTCGGCGATTTGTCGCTTGAAGATATAGTCAACAACTATAAAGGCTACGGCTTGCCGTGCTTTGAGACTATCCGCAGAGCAAGACAGAGAGTGCAATCCCTATTTCCCGAACTGTCAAGGCAGTGCAGTGGCTGCGACTGCGGAAACATCAGAATTGTGATTGAAGTAAGCTGAGGTGTGGATATGAACGAGGGAAAAAGAAAAATCGGTGAATACACTGTTCTTTGCTCGGTCAATGTGGGCGAAAAGGAAGTTATCTTGGCTTCCAATGAGCAAAGCACAAACGGCGATAAATTTTTGTGCGGCTTTGCAGAGCGAAACGACCTGTTTGAACTGTGTTCGGAATGTATGGTGAGCGATGACTATATCGAAATCGTACACCTTTTCGGTAGCCGTGTGGCAAATGAAGCGGAGCTTTTCAAGGAACAGGTCGAAAAACTGGATATTCCAATCACACTCATAACGGAAGCCGACTGTATCCCCGACCACTATTCCAAAGACATCAACGGCACAATCATTGCCATTGACCCAAAGGTATTAAAACCTGAATTTCAAAGAGCCGACAGACAGCTCTAATATGTTACAGGTGGTTTCGGTGCGTCGGCAAACAGCCGTGGAAGCGCCGTGTTTTGTACCAATCTTCACACCGGCAAATCCACCCGATATGAAAGAATGGATGTTATGGGCGAAGTAAAGCCTGAGCGTCTGCCTGAATGGGCAAAGGAAAAGGCACAGGAGCTTTCACACAAGAAGCGAAACAAAGACAAAGAACGATAAGGAGGACAAAGCAATGAAGGAAAAATTTACTTTTCAGCAAAAGACAAAGCTTCTGACGAAACTGTTTGACGCAGGCTGCAATACCGAAAAGAAATTGCAGCAGCTTGATATGGAGAGCATTTTGAAAATTCCCGGTATCACTATTCCGGATATGAGCCTGATTATCGAGCTTCAGAAGCAGACCAAAGCCAATAAGCTGTTCTCTTATTTGGGAGGTGGCACTGATGAGCAGGCAGGAACAGAATGACCGTCATATCATTTGGAGCGACATTAGCCTTGACCTTGATGATTGGCGAGAGTCTTTGGAGGAACTGTATCCCGGATATTCCGATGATGAGCTTTACGACATTATGGTAAAATCAAATGCCGAAAACCTATATGATGAACGAGTAAATCTCAATATTCAGCTTTCACAGCCGATTATCGTAATCGGCGACCTCGGCAGATGGAACGGCAGAGTGGCGGGCTACAAGATGATTGATTCCGGCAACATTAAGGACTGCCTTTACTCCGATACCGATTACACCGAATGGTATGTGGATAAGTACGGCGACCTTAGAGCCGATGCCGTTCATCACGACGGAACAAACCATTATCTATACCGTGTATTCAAAGACGGTGTTACCGATACGCAGATTGAAAATCTGCAAGATAAAATCTATAACGGAAAAGCCACAAGAGCCGACATCACACGAGTTACCAAAAGGCTCGGCGATGACATTGCCGGAGTTTATGGTTTTCCTATTCCAAAGCAAAGACAAACAAACGAACAAGCGAGGTGATGAAAATGGATTACAGAGTATTGACCGAAGCAGAGCGTAAATACACCTTCAGCCAAAGTCAGCAACTCTCAATGCAGACCGGTCTTATCGGGTATTTGAGGGCAGATTTCGGCAGTACGGGCAAAGAGTTCTATTCCACTTGGAACGATTTCAGAAAGGACTTAAAGACCGACGATTTCAAAAAGGAATTTGACTTGGTGATAAACTCCTACCGTTTCGGGGACGGCGAGTTTTTAAGCGGCAGAAGCACTATGTCAAAATTCTGCTATGAACACCCCGAAAGCAGCTACGAAGATGACCGCAATCAATACGGCGTCCGTGTTGATACCGAGCGATATTCCTACCTTATGCGTTTAAATCCCAACCGTGGAGAGTACAATCTGTACTGCTATTGCTATCAGAAAGAGTGGCTGAACAACCACTTGAAAAATGCCGAGCGTGGTATCCGATTTATTGACCCGCACTATCAGGAGCAGTTTCGCATTGCGGACGGAGAAAAAATCTCAATCAAGCTCGGCGACGGCAAAACAATGGAGAGAACTTGCAGATATATCGACGACTACCATTTGGAGGTCGGCACAAATCTCTACCATATCTGCGAATTTGCCGAGCTTTGCGAGAGAAACGGTCATACCGTAGAACCAGCCGCAAAAGAAAACACGAAATCCGCAAAGGACAAACAAAAAACACGATAAGGAGGTGCAGACGAGGTGGCAAGAAAATTTGACCTGATTTCAGAGCTGTATGAAAGAACCTGTTTTGCAGTTACAGACAATCCAGTAAACTGGCAATCGTTTCTGAAAACAGCAGGCAGAAATTTCAGGCTCCGATTTGATGAACAGCTTCTCATTTATGCCCAAAGACCCGATGCAACAGCCGTGCTTGAAATCGAACGATGGAACGGTACTTTCGGTCGTTGGGTAAACCGAGGTGCAAAAGGTATTGCCGTATTTGAGGACGCAGACAGAAGCCGTCAAAGGCTGATTCATTACTTTGATATATCGGATACCCACGAAAGCAGATATTCCCGCCCTGTTCCGATTTGGGAGATGAGACCCGAATTTGAAGCAGAGGTTATTGAAACGCTTGAAAACACTTTCGGTGCGGTAAACGATACAACGAGTATTGAAAACGTCGTCAAAGAGAGCATTGCCAATGCCGTAGAGGACAACATCGCAGACTATATCTCCGACTTTATGAGTTTGGGTGCAGGAAGCGATATTGAGTATTTGTCTGCCAACGAAGCAAATGCCTTGTATTTGGAGCTTGTCAGAAACAGCGTATCATATATGGTTATGGCACGATTGGGGCTGGACGCAGACAAGGTTTATTCTCCCGATGACTTTGCCGGGATTTCAAGCTTCAATTCACAGGAAGTTCTCAATGCGGTGGGTATTGCTACAAGCGACATTGCTGAAATGGCGTTGCTCCCTGTCAGCAGAACAATCAGCACGCTCAGCAAGGAAAATCGCATAATTGATGAACAGGGGCAATCCGAATACAATAAAGACATCAAAGACGAAAGGAGTCAAAGCGATGAGCGAAATCACATACACGATGGTGGGAGATTACAATCTTCCGAACCTGAAGCTGCCGGAGCAGACGGAAGTGACTCTCGGCAGATGGTCGCAGATGAGGAGAACTTATCTGAAGGAACATCACAAAATCCTGTACTACAATCTTCTGACGAAAGGGATTCTGAACAGTCACTTGGCGGAGGTTCAGCAGAGAGCCAGCGAACTGGAGAAAACTCTCGTAAAGCAGATGGCACAGAAAGCCGGACTGACGGAGCAGATGAAGGCGGAAGATATGATGAAATGGGTTCGCCTGATGAACAACATCAGGAACTCGGCACAGGAAATCGTGAAGAAACAGGTAATATTCGCTTAGAGTATTACGACAGAAACCACGAGAACAAGAGCCTGCCGTTTTTCGGTGGCGATGATACTATCCGAGAGATACTCGGCACTACCCCGCATTTGTCCGCTTCAAAGGAAGAAATCAAAGACTTCTATGAGAGAAATAGGGACAATGCGACCCGTACCGAATATATCAAGGGTATTTTCAACAACGATTACACACAGCTACCTTTAAGCAACGGCAGGCTTGTCGGCTACAAAACGTTTCAGAATGTCCTCCACTTGTGGGAGGGCGAATACGAAAACAGAACCGCTCAGAGCTTCTACGACTGGGGCGTTATCGCACAGCATTTTGAAGCAATGAGACTTTTGGGAGAATTGACCGATACAATGAAACCGCTTCCGTCTATGGACGGTCAGTTGACTCTTATAATGGGCAATCAGGCAGAGAAACAAAAAACCTCTGCCTTTACTTTTTCTCAGGAAATCATAGACGCTGTATTGACCCGTGGAAGCGGAGTTTCCGAAGGCAAAATGCGTATCTATGAGCAGTTTGAAAAGAGCCTTTCCGCAAAAGAGAACGCCGACTTTTTGAAAAACGAATACGGTTGGGGCGGCTCTTACCCTGTCATTATCGGTGCAGGCATTGACGAACAGCACGACGGAAAAGGTATCACAATTTCAAAAGGTATCGGAAGCGACAAGCCGCACATTACGCTTTCTTGGTCTCAGGTTGAAAAGCGTATCGGAGACCTTATCCGTATGGACAGATACCTAAATCCAAAGGAAAAAGAACAGTACCCTGAATGGCTTGAAAAGCAGGAAGAACGGCGAGCCGAGCTTGCAGAGCAGAGAAAAAACCGTGAGATACTTTCTACCGCACCGCCTGAACCTGAAAACAAAGAGGACGAACCGGAAGCACAGTATGAATATCATCTCGGCGACAGCGTTTATATCGGGGCTTCGCAGTATGAGATTTTGTCCTTTGATGAAAACCGTGTAATGCTTTATGACTTTGATATGCCGCTTTTCAACAAGGAGCTTTCAAGGGAAGAATTTGACCGCAAAGTGCGTGAAAATCCAATGAACGACCACTTGAAGGTCAGTGTATTACCGGCGGAAGAAAAAACCGTTACAGGCGAAAATGAAACTCAAAATGATACCGAAACCGTACAGGATTTCAGTCCGAAAACCGGTTATGACGATGCCTTCTTTATCGACCGGTACAATGAAAGCGTTACTTGGATGTACTATAACCCCGACAGCAATGCCGGAGGTCAGTATGTTACAAATACGCTTTCTTTTGACGAGATACAGCAAGCTGCACGGGAATATGACTCGACTGAGGATTTCTTTGATTACCTCGGCAGCATTGCAAATCAGGAGCTTGCCGATGTAGGTACTGAATGGTTTGAGGACGCAGACCGAGAATTTCACAGGACACCGGATTTGACCGACTGTACCTCTGCCACAATGGAAACTCTTATTAAAAACGCTGAAAGAGCTGATATGGTAGCAACAAATATCGGGAATGTACCGATTGAGGATTACAGAGAAATCGTTGCTACTCAAAACGGTTTTGACAGTTATGAGGAAATGTATAACGAGGGTGTTCGTATCGGCAACGGTTACGACAAAGAGCCTGAACCGATTGTACCCGCTTGGGAGCAAAAGAAAAAGTCAAAGGTAAAGAGCTTTGACCTCCACCCGGATATTCCGATGTCGGAGCGACACAACTTTGACCTTGCCAATAATCAGGTTGAAGAAGTGAACAAAAAAGAGCGTTTTCACAGAAACTATGCAGCGATTAAGGTCTTGAAGGATTGTCAAAACGAAAACCGTTTTGCAACACCTGACGAGCAGAAAATCTTGTCGAGATATGTCGGTTGGGGCGGTATTCCCGAAGCCTTTGACGAACGAGCCGGAGCTTGGCATACAGAGTATGCAATGCTGAAAAATATCCTAACGCCGGAGGAATATGCGTCGGCAAGAGAAAGCACCTTGACCGCCTTTTACACTCCGCCCGAAGTATCTACCGCCATTTACAAGGTGTTGGAACAGATGGGATTTCAGGAGGGCAACCTGCTTGAGCCGTCCTGCGGTATCGGTAACTTCATCGGTATGCTGCCTAAGTCAATGGAAAACGCAAAGGTTTACGGTGTTGAGCTTGATACCATTTCAGCCGGTATCGCTCAGCAGCTTTATCAGAAATCTTCCATTGCGGCACAGGGCTTTGAGGAAGTAAATGTCCCCGACAGCTTCTTTGACGGTGTTATCGGCAACGTGCCTTTCGGAGATTTCAAAGTCTCCGATAAACGATATGACAAGTACAACTTCTTAATCCACGATTATTTCTTTGCAAAATCGCTTGATAAATTACGACCCGGCGGTGTGATGGCTCTTGTGACAAGCAAAGGAACTATGGACAAGGAAAACTCCAATGTCCGAAAATATATCGCACAGAGGGCGGAGCTTCTCGGAGCAATCAGACTTCCGAATGACACCTTCAAAGGCAATGCCGGAACAGAGGTTGTATCCGATATTCTGTTTTTGCAAAAGCGAGACAGGCTCATAGATATTGAACCGGATTGGGTTCATCTTGACACCGACGAAAACGGTATAAGGATGAACTCATATTTTGTTCAGCACCCGGAAATGATACTCGGCGAAATGAAAATGGTAAGCGGTCGTTTCGGACCGGAAGCAACCTGTGAACCGTTTGAAAATGCCGACCTTTCGGAGCTTTTGAACGAAGCAGTCTCAAACATTCACGGAGAAATCTCCGAATACGAGGTTGCCGACGAGCTGGAGGAAGAAGATAATTCTATCCCGGCAGACCCTACGGTAAGGAACTTCTCTTACACAATTTTGGACGATAAAATCTATTTCCGTGAGAACTCCCGTATGTCCCCGGTGGAGGTATCGGCAACCGCCGAGAACCGTATCAAGGGTATGATTGGGATAAGAGATTGCGTTCGCAACCTGATTGAACTGCAAACCGAGGATTACCCCGACAGCGAAATCAAACAGGCACAGGAAAAGCTGAACACTCTGTATGACAGATTTACACAGAAGTACGGACTGATTAACAGCCGTGCCAATACTTCCGCCTTTTCCGATGACAGCTCCTATGCTCTGCTCTCTGCTCTTGAGGTCTTGGACGAAAATGGCGAACTGGAACGCAAGGCGGATATGTTCTTCAAGAGAACGATTAAACCGCACAAGCCTGTAACGGAGGTTGACACCGCAGACGAAGCTCTCGCTGTCTCTATGGGCGAAAAAGCAGCCATTGATATGGCATATATGATGGAGTTGTCCGGCAAAAGTGAGGAAGAATTATTTTCTGACTTAAAGGGTGTTATCTTCTTAAATCCCCTTTATGAGTACGGCAATTCTTATGAGCCGAAGTATCTGATGGCAGACGAATATCTGTCGGGCAATGTTCGTGAGAAGCTGGCAACAGCCAAAAGGTCTGCGACTCTGTATCCCGAAGATTACACCGTCAATGTGCAGGCACTTGAAAAGGTGCAGCCAAAGGATTTGACGGCAAGCGAGATTTCCGTAAGGCTCGGTGCGACTTGGATACCGCCCGAAATATTCCAACAGTTTATGTTTGAGTTTCTCGATACGCCACGCTATGCACAGTGGAATATCAAGGTTCACTACTCTCAGTTTACCGGAGAATGGAACATTGAGGGAAAGAGCTATGACCGTTCCAATGTTAAAGCGTACAGCACATACGGCACTTCCCGTATCAACGCATATAAGATAATCGAGGAAACTCTGAACCTGAAAGATGTCCGTATCTTTGACTATATCGAAGATGACGAGGGCAAAAAGAAAGCAGTTCTCAATAAAAAGGAAACGGCAATCGCACAGGCAAAGCAGGAACTCATAAAGCAGGGCTTTCAGGACTGGATATGGGATGACCCTGCCCGCCGAGAAAAACTTACGAAAATGTATAACGAGAAATTCAATAGTATTCGTCCTCGTGAGTACGACGGAAGCCACATTGTTTTCAACGGTATGAACCCGGAAATCGAACTCCGTGAACATCAGAAAAATGCGGTTGCACACATTCTGTACGGCGGCAATACGCTGTTGGCACACGCAGTCGGTGCGGGCAAGACCTTTGAAATGGTGGCGGCTGCTATGGAGTCCAAACGACTCGGACTTTGCAATAAGTCGCTGTTCGTAGTCCCGAATCACTTAACCGAACAATGGGCGGCGGAGTTCTTGCAGCTCTATCCGGCGGCGAATATTCTTGTTGCGACAAAGCGAGATTTTGAGACCAAGAACCGCAAAAAATTCTGCGGTCGAATTGCTACGGGAGATTATGACGCAGTAATCATCGGTCATTCCCAGTTTGAAAAAATACCGATGTCCATTGAAAGACAGAGGGCAATTCTTGAGCAGCAGCTTGAAGAACTGACAGACGGTATTATGGATTTGAAGCGAAACCGTGGAGAAAATTTCTCCATAAAACAGCTTGAAAAGTCTAAAAAGTCCGTGAAACAAAAGCTGGAAAAGCTCAACGACCAAAGCCGCAAGGATGATGTTGTTACCTTTGAAGAACTCGGTGTGGACAGGCTCTTTATCGACGAGAGCCATTATTACAAGAACCTCTATCTTTACACCAAAATGCGTAATGTGGGCGGTATCGCTCAAACGGAAGCACAGAAATCCTCCGACCTGTTTATGAAGTGCCGATACCTTGACGAGCTTACAGGCGGTCGAGGAACGATATTTGCGACCGGTACTCCTATCTCAAACAGTATGGTGGAACTCTATACCATTCAGCGATACTTGCAGTACAACACGCTTGTGAAAAACAACTTGCAACACTTCGACTCGTGGGCAAGTACCTTCGGAGAGACTGTAACAGCCGTTGAGCTTACCCCGGAGGGAACGGGTTACAGAGCGAAAACCCGCTTTGCAAAATTCTATAACCTTCCGGAGCTTATGGCAATGTTTAAGGAGGTTGCCGACATTAAGACGGCGGATATGCTGGAGCTGCCTGTGCCGGAAGCACACTTCCACAATGTTGCGGTCAAGCCGTCGGAAATGCAGAAAGAAATGGTTGCTTCCCTTGCGGAAAGAGCAGAACAGGTGCGTGGCGGTGGTGTGGATTCAAGCGTAGATAATATGCTGAAAATCACAAATGACGGAAGAAAACTGGCTCTTGACCAGCGTATGCTAAACGATATGCTGCCTGATTTTGAGGGCAGTAAAATCAACGCCTGCGTCGATAACATCTACCGTATTTGGGAGGAAACAGCCGATAAAAAATCGGCACAGCTTGTGTTCTGCGACCTCTCAACGCCAAAGAATGACGGCACATTCTCGGTGTATAACGATATCAGAAAAAAGCTCATAGAGCGTGGTGTCCCCGAAAGCGAAGTCCGCTTTATCCACGAAGCAGATACCGATGTGAAGAAAAAAGAACTGTTCCAAAAGACCCGTAAAGGCGAGGTCAGAGTGCTTCTCGGTTCTACGCAGAAGATGGGAGCCGGCACGAATGTTCAGGACAGACTTATCGCACTTCACGATGTCGATTGCCCGTGGAGACCGTCAGACTTGGAGCAGCGTTCCGGTCGAATTATCCGTCAGGGCAACTCAAACCCTGATGTAGATATTTACCGCTATGTAACGGAGCAGACCTTTGACGCATATCTCTATCAGCTTGTAGAGGGAAAGCAAAAATTCGCCAGTCAGATTATGGCGAGCAAATCTCCGGTGCGTTCTGCCGAGGATATTGATGAAACCGCCCTGTCCTATGCAGAGATTAAAATGCTTGCCACCGGCAATCCGTATATTAAGGAAAAGATGGATTTGGATATTCAAGTCCAAAAGCTGAAGCTCTTAAAATCCAACTTTCTATCAGAAAAATACGCTTTGGAGGATAAGATAATCAAATATTATCCGCAGAGAATTACAGCTTTGGAAAACCGTATTGAAGGCTTGAAGCAAGATGTAGAAACTGCGAAACAGCACCCGAAACCAACGGACGACCGCTTTGTCGGTATGGAGGTTAAGGGTGTTTTTTATTCCGAAAAAGCCGACGCCGGTAAAGCAATCATTGAAGTCTGTAAGCAGATGAACAGCCCCGACCCTATTCCTCTCGGCAAGTACCGAGGGTTTGAAACGGAGCTGCTTTTTAATACCGCAGAGCGAAATTATGAGGTTCGACTGAAGGGTGCGACAAGCAGAAATGTTCCTCTCGGCGATGACGCACACGGCAATATTATCCGTCTTGATAACGGAATTGAGAGATTTGCCGAGAGCTTATCGCTTGCGGAAAATGACCTTGAGAACACCAAAAATCAGTTGGAAACCGCAAAGAAAGAAGTCCAAAAACCATTTATCCAAGAGGAAGAATTGAAAACAAAGCTTGCCCGACTGGACGAGCTGAATATCTTGCTCAATATGGATAAGCGAGAAAACGAAATTGTCGGCGGCGAACCCGATGAGGGCGAAGTGCCGAAGACACGAAAGGAGAAAACCTATGAACGATAAAATGACACCCGATAAGGAAAGAGAAAACTGCCCTTGCAGGAAATCAATCATCAACCCTTTTGACGCAATGATGATGGTTGTGGTCAGGAGACTTGATAAAGCATATCTCGAATTGAAAAGAAGCAAACCACCCGCAAAGGAAGCAGAATTTGCTCTTAGAAATGCAAAGCTTTCTTTCTACGGAGAGTTGGTTCGACAGAGCATTGAAACGGTGTTTTCGCCGGAAGAAATCATTGCTTTGTATGAAAACGACGACCTTGCGGGAGGTGCTTGGACTGTTTGGAATGACATCGGCTGCCCTGTTGACAAGATACTTATCATCATTGCAAAGCTCAGTATCAACGAACCGATACAGAAAGCTGTTGCCGATTTGCTGATGTAGAACGGCGGTGATACCTATGCCGTATATAGCACCGGAAGTCATAACAGAAGCCAAGCGAATGGACTTATTAACCTATCTCAGAGAGTATGAACCGGGCGAGCTTGTCAAGTTTTCAAGCAACACCTACACCACAAGAACCCACGACAGCTTGAAGATTTCCAACGGAAAATGGATGTGGTGGTCGAGAGGTATCGGGGGCAAATCCGCCCTCGATTATCTTATCAAAGTCCGTGGAATGGATTTTGTGCAGGCGGTTCAGACCATTATGGGAAACGGTTCAGTCAGCTTTCCGACTTGCAAAAATATCAAAAGCTATGAGGAACAGCCTTTGCTTCTGCCCCAAAAAAGCCCCACTACCGAGGTGGTATTTGATTACCTTTTCGGGCGTGGGATTGATTATGAAATCATCAACCACTGTTTGGAACAGGAGCTAATCATTGAGTCGCTCCCATATCACAATGCTGTTTTTATCGGCTATGACGAGAACAAAGAACCTAAATACGCCGCTTACAGAGCAACAAACCAATCAAGGATTATGGGCGACTGCACCGGCAGTAAAAAGCAATATTCTTTCCGCCTGACTGCCGAAAACACCGGAGAGGTTCATCTTTTTGAGTGTGCCATTGACCTGCTTTCCTATGCAACTTTGATGAAGCTGGAGGGCAAAGACTGGCGACAGTTTAACCTTGTTTCTCTTGCGGGAGTGTATTCCCCAAAGCAGAAAATTGAGGACTCGAAAGTGCCTGTTACACTCGGCAGGCTGCTTGAAAAGGACAAAACAATCAGGCGAATTGTTCTTCATTTGGACAATGATATTGCCGGAAGAAAAGCTACCAAAGCGTTGCAGACTATTCTCTCAGATAAGTATGAAGTCGTTGACGACCCTCCCCAATACGGGAAAGATGTCAACGATTTTCTTTGTAAACGCTTAGGGATAAAGGATAAAACCGAAAGGAGTTTTGCACGATGAAACTAAAAGAAATCAGAGAAATGTACCCGGAGGGTACGCAGATTGTACTCACTGAAATGGCTGGCGAAAGTCAAATGCCCTATGGGCTAAAAGGAACAGTTAAGTTCGTTGACGACGCCGGACAGATTCATATGAGTTGGGAAAACGGCAGCTCTCTTGCTTTGAATATTCACGAGGATACCTTTGAAAAGGTCGAAGCACCGGAGAAGATTTCCGTCATTCTTGTTGAGCCGGGCAGGTATCCGAAACTTATTGAAATCGAGGATACCCTTGAAGCAATGCAGTCTCTTGTGGAGGGAGATATTGAAGAATATATGCCCTTTGAGGACGAGGTTGCCATCATCTGCAACGAGGAAGGAAAGATGAACGGTATGCCTCTGAACAGGGCTGTTTATTCCGAGCCTGAAAATGTTGAGATGAGTTATCCGCAGTTGAAAGCTCATTTCCGGCAGGCAGAAAAAGAAAGAAACCACACGACCGGATATATTGTTTTTACGGATGACAGCTTTGACAAGCCTTACACAGAAGAACAAAGAACCTATGTTGTCAGCAGTAACAATAAGGCTTTCATTGAGGGTATGGGCGGATATTCTATCTATGCTTCTTCCCTTGACGGCTCGGATAAATGTGTGCGACTGGAAGCGTATATGGCTGATGAACACGGCGGCAAGGACGGTTGGAAGATTGAAAAATGTTATGTGAAAGACGACAGCAACCGTGAAATGCTCGACATTATTGCCGGCAAGTTTTTCATTGCATACGCACCGATTGAGTCGGAAAAGTTTCTCAGTATGCCGAAAGAACTGGCTCGTAAGCACGAGGAAAAGTTCAAATACCCGGAGAGATTTTACAAGTCTTTGGACGGTATTGAAGCAAAGCCGTATAAGCCGGTCTCCAAGGATATGGAGAGATAATAGTCAATCTATGGGGCAACCCTGAGTGTCTGCATAATCTTAGCGAGCAGACCATTTATGGACAGGAATGTCCAAAACGGTACACTCGTTAGGGGTTGCCCCTAATACCCCAAGCAAGAAAGGAGTAAAGCAATGCGGGAGATAGTATTGGTTGCCGCCGGGTTAATCATCGGCGGCTTTTTCGGAGTAACAACAATGTGCCTGTTTCAGATAAACCGGGACAGGCACTATATTAACAGAAAGGACAGCGATAAAAATGAGCAAGAGAAACATTGAAAAGCACATTCTGATGAACAAGGCAGAAGCTCAGGATTTGCAGAAAAAAGCAAAGCGGGCGTGTCTTTCCGAAGGCGGTCTTATCCGTTTGCTTCTCAAAGGATACGAGCCGAGAGAAAAGCCCGACGAAAGATTTTACGATGTTATGCGTGAGTTATCTGCTATCGGGAACAACATCAATCAGCTTGCGGTAAAAGCAAATTCCCTCGGATTTGTTGACGCACCGCAGCTCAAAAAGGAAGCCGAGCGTTGGCACAAGTTTCAGGCTGATGTGGAGCGTACTTTTTTAAGACCCGATAAGAGCGATATGAAATGGCAGTAAGTAAATTGTGGTCGGTCACATCAAGGCTCGGTCAGGTAATCGACTATGCCGCCAATCCCGAAAAGACTGCGACAGACATTTACACCGAGGAACAGTATCAGGCTCTCCGTGATGTTCTCAGCTATGCAAAGGACGAAGAAAAAACTGAGCGTGAGTTTTTCGTTGAGGGTATCAACTGCAATCCGGCGACCGCAAGAGACCAGTTTGTGTCTGTGAAAAAAGCATACGGCAAAGACGATGGCATTCAAGCCTATCACGGATACCTGAGCTTTAAGGAACAGGATATTTCCCCGGAGCTTGCACAGAAAATCGGAATGGAATTTGCAAACGAAGTGTGGGGCAAAAGATTTCAGGTGGTGGTTACTACTCATCTGAACACAAAGCACCTGCACTGCCACTATGTAATCAATTCCGTTTCCTTTGTGGACGGTAAGCGATTATGGGGAGACGAAAAAGCGTGGTTCAAGTTCCGCTTGGTTGCCGACCGTCTCTGTGAAAAGTACGGACTGTATTACAATCCGAACCCGAACCGCAGTAAGCAATCCTCATATTACTACAAGCAGGAACAAGCCGGTATGCCGAGCCGATACTCCATTACCCGTGACGCCATTGATGAAGCGATTGCACACAGCACTAACTTAAAGACCTTTGATTATATCCTGACGCAGATGGGCTATGAGCATTGTCTCAGCGACAGCCGAAAGTATTGGACGATTGTTCCGAAAGGATACAAGAAGCCGATACGACTTAAATCCCTCGGAGAGAATTATACCGAGGACGCAATCAAGCGTAGGCTGACGGAAAATCAAAAGGTTCTCATCGTTCCTTTTGTAAAGGAAACGGTAAGAGTCACACAGTACCGATTGCCCACAAGAGAACACAAAATCAAAAAGGTCGGCGGACTGTATGGGCTGTATCTGCATTACTGCTATAAACTCGGTTATCTGCCGAAATATAAAAAACAGAATACCGCAAGGCTTCACTATCTTTTGAAAGAAGATTTACTGAAGCTGGACAAAATCACTCAGGAGACAAGGCTGCTTGGACGGGAGAACATTTCTACCGACGAGCAGCTTTTCTCATATAAAGAGTCCGTATTGTCGCAAATCAAATCCCTGACTGACGATAGAACGCACCTGCGAAAACAGTTAAGAAGAAATTTGAGTGACGATGAGCTATCAAATGTCAAAGAGCAGATTACGGCAATCACGAGCAAGCTGTGGACTCTCCGAAAAGAGGTCGGTCTTTGTGATGACATAGCCGAAAGGTCAAAGGTCATTGAAGCCAACCTTGAAACGGTAAGAGCTTACGAAGAAAAACAAGAACGAAAGGAGAAGAACCGTAATGACAAACGGAGGTGATGCGGCAGAACAGGTCGTCAGGCTATCGCTTGAGGGCTTTGAAGTAGCCGCAAAATTAAGCGGAGCGGCAGCAAAGAATATTGCCGTTCTTTTAGTCTCTGTTCTCAAACAGGAACAAAAAACAAAAGGCAAGGCTCGACTTACCAATATGATTAAATCGGGCAAGGAGCTGAAAGTGTTTTCTATCCCCAACAAGGACTTGAAGAAGTTTACCGAGCAGGCAAAACGCTACGGCGTTCTCTACTGCGTACTCAGGGATAAAAACACAAAGGGCGATAATGTACCGATTGATATTATCGCCCGTGCTGAGGACGCTTCCAAAATTCAGAGAATCGTTGAGAGATTTGAACTCGGCAAGGTTGATAAGGCTGCTATTGTTACCGAGTCTCAGAAGGCTGTCGAAAAGCGTGATGCTTTGGAAAAAGACAAGCCGACAAAATCCAAGAACGAAATCATCACAGAGGAAGCAGTCAGAAAGCCTATTCAGAAAGAGGGGTACTCCCAGTCAAACCCCACAGTCGCCAAAACGGACAAAAACCCTCCGTCAAGGCAAAACTCAGAGCCGGTAGATATGCAAACTGATAAGGGTACTGTCAGCGACAGACAGAGAAAGCCGTCGGTGAAAGCAAAGCTCGACCGATATAAGGCACAGTCCAAGCAGCAGAAAGAAGCAGAACGCAAAGAGCCGGAGGTATCAAAGCCGGAGGTTAAGAACGCCCCGGCACAGACCGTACACCAGCAGCCGAAACCCAAAAGCAAAAATGTGAAAGAGAGGTAATCACAATGACAAACAATTTTACCCCTGCTAAGGCAGGACAGCAGAGAAACAGACTTTCCAAAGAGGAATACGCCGATAAGATGAAGGCAGAAAAGGAAGCCGTATATCAGATGGCGGACGAAACCGCAAAGGCTATCGTTTCCGACCCGGAGAAGTTCAAAGCGTTCCTTGATACGCAGAGCCGTCTTGACCGATATTCTGCGGTCAACGCACTTCTGATTTTCAAGCAGCTTCCCGAAGCAAGCCAGCTCAAAAACTTTGACGACTGGAGCAAAGACAATGTGAAAATTCAGAAAGGTGCGAAAAGCATTTCCATTCTTGAACCTGTCGAGTATGCCAAGAGAGACGGTACGACCGGCATTTCCTACAATGTGAAAAAGGTCTTTGATGTTTCGCAGACCAATGGCAAGAGACCGCCTGCACCTACTGTAAACCGTGACCCGAAAGCTCTCATTACCGTTATGCTGGATTCTTCCCCGGTTGAAGTGGAAGCCACAAATGAACTTCCGTATCCCAATATGGCGGCGTTTTACAACAACGAGGAGCAGACCTTGTATGTGAAGCGTGATGTGGGAGACAGCGTTGCGGTCGCTCAGTGCGTAGCACAGGAACTTGGCCACGCACAGCTCTCCATCAACAGCGACAGTTACAGCAGAGCGGATATGGGCTTTCAAGCGGTATGTATCGGTTATATGCTTTGCAAGAAGTACGGCGTCGATACACAGAATTTTGCTATCAACCGTATTCCTGAGAAGCTTGCCGGCAAAGAGCCGAAGGACATTCGCTATGAGCTTTCCAAAACGAGAAATGCGATGGCGGATATTCACTCCCGTGTTTCCGATGAGCTTTACAAGAAAAAGCAGGAACGAAGCAAAGACTACGAAAGATAAGGTGAGACTATGGCGAAGGAAGAAATGTATCATATCGCATTGGACGATTATGAACACGGCATTATAATCCGTTCTCTCAACGATGAGAAAACAGATTTGATGAACGAAGGGAAATCTACCGATGCGGTGGACGACCTTATCATCAAGGTCGGAACTGCCCCAAAGAAAAAGTTCAGAGTTATCGAAAAGGAACGCTCCTGTGAATCGAGATAACGAAAGGCAGTCTGCTATTATTCTTTCCGTCATCGGTATTATCCCGGTCGTATGGCTGGCACTTCTGATTGCACCTTCTGTAAAAGGAGGATTGCCGGAAATACTGCCAAGCCTATTAACAGCGTTCAACAACCCATTTCATATTGAGCTATGCGAGGACAGCCTAAAAACTGTCCTCGTTTTGCTTCTCTGCTATGCAATGGGTATCGGGATTTACTTCTCGACACAGAAGAATTATCGAAGGCGTGAAGAACACGGCTCTGCGAAATGGGGCAACGCAAGAGCCGTAAATAAAAAATACAGACAGTCTCCGGCTTCAGAGAATAAGCTGATGACGCAAAATGTCTGTATCGGACTCAATGCGAAGAAGCACCGAAGAAACTTAAACACTCTTGTGTGCGGCGGTTCGGGAGCCGGTAAGACAAGGTTTTACTGCAAGCCGAATCTTATGCAGTGCAACACATCATTTGTCATTCTTGACCCAAAGGGCGAAATACTCAGAGACACCGGAAAGCTGCTTGAAAGCAAAGGCTATGAAGTTCGTGTTCTCGATTTGATTTCAATGGAGAAAAGCCATTGCTATAACCCGTTTGTCTATTTGCAGAATGACAACGATGTGCAAAAGCTCGTGACGAACCTTTTTAAGAGTACCACTCCGAAAGGCAGTCAGGCACAAGACCCTTTTTGGGACACCTCGGCTTCAATGCTTCTGCTTGCACTTGTATTTTATCTTCATTACGAAGCACCCGAAGATGAACAGAACTTTGCAATGGTAATGGAAATGCTCAGAGCCGGTTCGATTGAGGACGAGGAGGACACAAGACCTTCTCTTCTTGATGAACTGTTTGCGGAACTGGAAATGTCAAATCCCGACCACATCGCTTTGAAGTATTACCGTTCCTATCATTCGGGTGCGGCGAAAACCTTAAAGTCCATACAGATAACCCTTGCGGCAAGACTGGAAAAGTTCAACCTTGAAAGTCTTGCTTCTTTAACCACCACAGACGAGCTTGACCTCCCATCACTCGGAGAGAAAAAGGTCGCTCTGTTCGCTTTGATACCGGATAACGATTCCAGCTTTAACTTCTTGGTATCTATCCTTTACACACAGCTTTTTCAGCAGTTGTTTTATGCTGCCGACCATATTCACGGTGGCTCGCTTCCCGTTCCCGTCCATTTCCTGATGGACGAGTTTGCAAATGTGAGCCTGCCCGATGACTTTGACAAGATACTGTCGGTTATGCGTTCCCGTGGAGTGTCGGTAAGTATTATCTTGCAGAACTTGGCTCAGTTAAAAGCCTTGTTTGAAAAGCAATGGGAAAGTATTGTCGGCAACTGCGACGAGTTTTTATATCTCGGCGGTAACGAGCAAAGCACTCACAAATATGTGTCCGAGCTTCTCGGCAAGGAAACCATTGATACCAACACTTTCGGAAAAAGTACCGGGCGAAGCGGTAACTACTCCACCAATTATCAGATTAGCGGTCGAGAGCTTCTTACCCCCGATGAAGTTCGTATGCTTGATAACCAATATGCAATTCTGTTTATTCGTGGAGAACGCCCCGTTATGGATTTCAAGTATGACATCTTGAAGCACCCGAATGTGGCACTTACAACCGATGGAAAGGCTTCTGCCTATAAGCACGGCGAAGTTACCATCAAACACTCATCAATTTCCGTTCTTTCTATTGACCCGGAAGAACTTCCGGAGGAAAGCTACGTAGAAACCAATTACGAGCTTCTGTCCGATGAGGATTTTGAAGTAAATAAAAACTTATTTTAACGGAGGAAAACACAATGACTATTTTTAAGAAGAACAACGAAAAGAAAACTACTCAGAAGCTGCCTATGACCGGAAAGGTTAAGAAAGGCTTCCGTGCTTACTGCGCCGTAATCGCAGCAGCAACTCTTGTCTGCGGCATGAGCGTTACCGCTTTTGCCGCAAGCGACCCGATTACCGTAGTCAACAATCTGTCCGATTTCATCTTCGGACTTATCCGTGCCATCGGTCTTATCCTGCTTGGCTTCGGTATCGTTCAGGTCGGTCTCTCTTTGAAGTCTCACGACCCGTCTCAGAGAGCCAACGGCTTCCTGACCCTTGCGGGAGGTATCATCATCACCTTTGCCAAGGAAATCCTGACCCTTATTACCGGCTAAAAGAACACAGTTATCAAACGGGGCATACCTGGCGTTTCAGGTATGCCCCTAATCTTAAAGGAGGTGCAAACAGATGAGTGATAACTGGGTGGTTCAGAACCTCGAAAATGCCCTTGAAACTTGGAACAGCAAGCTATCGGAAATATGGCAGTTACTAACCACTTCACCGCAGCAGTTCAAAGGCGGCAGTATTTGGTCGGTAATGGTGAATATCAACGGTGCAGTTCAGGCTATCGGTCTTGCCCTGCTTGTTCTGTTTTTTGTTGTCGGTGTGGTTCGCACCTGCGGCAGTTTTACCGATGTAAAGAAACCGGAACACGCATTAAAGCTGTTCATTCGATTTGCCATTGCCAAAGGTGTGATTACCTACGGGCTGGAGCTTATGCTTGCCCTGTTCGACATCGTACAAGGTACGATTTCAACCATAATGACATCTGCGGGATTCGGTACGCCCAATCAAACAACCTTGCCTGCTGAAATGGTAACAACCATTGAAAGCTGCGGATTTTTTGAGAGTATCCCATTGTGGGCGGTTACTCTTATCGGCGGACTGTTTATCACGGTCTTGTCGTTCATTATGATAATGACGGTGTACGGACGATTTTTCAAGCTGTATAGTGCGCCCGGAAGGGCTGCGGCGTAAGCCAAAGCAGCTCGCGGGCAATTTGGGATTCTGCCAGTAGCGCGGCAGTAGGAAAAGGGATTCCGAAGGGAGGTGCAAATTACCCTATCACCAACCGATTTATCCGGCGGGGAAACCCAATGGGGAGTGTAGCATATCGGTAACGTCGTAAGTTGGGAAACTATCGAACCACTACTGAACGGCAAGGTGAAACGTTGTGAATGAGGAATAAAGCTGGATTGCTTGAAGGGCAGTCCAAGGCGGCATACTTGAGCCGGCGGCGCAGGATAGTTGTATTCGCCGCATGCCGTGGCAATCGGTGACAGGTACACGCCGATTGCGAAATACCCACGACAGCCAACCGCAGTAAGCGGATAACGGACGAAAACCCATTCCGACATCACAACACGCTGTCCCAAACTGCCTAACCGGGGATTGCCTAACCCGGAACGCCCCTATAGGCTATGGCTTTCAGAGCCTGAAAATCCGGTATGGCAACGGAGCCGCCGTAGTAGTCCGAGCAAGGGAAAGTCTTGCACATGGCGAAGGGCGGCAGGATATCAACCAAACTATCAATGGAAAGGTGCGTGAGGCACTATGAGAAATCCAAAGAACGTTTTGGAAAGTCTAACATCAAAAGCAGCAAGCAAAGATTACCACTATCAAAGGCTCTATCGAAACTTGTACAATCCTGCATTTTTTCTGCTGGCGTATGAGCGTATCCAAGCAAAACCCGGCAACATGACAGCCGGAAGCGATGGGAAAACAATCGATGGCATGAGTATGAAGCGAATTGAAGCCCTCATTCAAAAACTGAAGGATTTCAGTTATCAGCCAAAACCTGCCAGAAGAACGTATATCCCAAAAGCAAACGGCAAAACACGCCCTCTTGGTATTCCGTCCTTTGACGACAAGCTGGTGCAAGAGGTGGTGCGCATGATACTGGAAAGCATTTATGAACCCACCTTTCACGTTACTTCCCATGGATTCCGCCCAAAGCGGAGCTGTCATACGGCTCTGCAATATATCAAGCGGAACTACACGGGGGTCAAATGGTTTGTTGAGGGTGATATCAAAGGATGTTTTGACAACGTTGACCATCATGTGCTGGTACAGATACTGCGCAGGCGCATTGCGGATGAGCATTTCATCGGCCTGATTTGGAAATTCCTGAAAGCAGGATATATGGAAAATTGGGTGTACTACAACACCTATTCCGGTACCCCGCAAGGGTCGCTGATTAGCCCAATTCTGGCGAATATCTACCTCAATGAACTGGATGTGTTCATGGCGGAGTATGCCAAATCCTTTAACTGCGATACAAAACGGAAAATCAACCCGGCCTACAAAAAGCCGTTGGATGTCCGGCGCGGAAAACAGGAATGGCTGAAACGCAATGAAGCAAAAATCAGCGAGGAAAAACGCCGTGAGGTCATGGCGCAGATACAGGGACTTAATAGCCAACTGCGCTCTATCCCTTACAGCGACCCAATGGATACGGAATACAGACGGGTTGTTTATGTCCGCTACGCTGATGATTTCCTGATTGGTGTAATTGGGAGTAAAGAGGATGCGAGGCAGGTCAAATCCGATGTGGGAGCGTTCATCAAGGAACATCTTCACTTGGAGATGTCCCCGGAAAAAACGCTCATTACTCACGGAAACGACTTCGCCCACTTCCTCGGATATCTGATTACAGTCAGCCGGGAACAAAACAGTACCCGGACAAAGACGGGTTTTACACGCCGAACCTATGTAGGAAAAGTCAAGCTGTATGTGCCCAAAGAGAAATGGCTGAACCGCCTTCTCTCCTATGGCGCGCTGAAAATCAGCTATGACAAAACCCATGGGAACAAAGAGGTATGGGAACCGGTACGGCGTCCGGGGTTGATACGTCTGGATGATATTGAGATTCTGAACCAGTACAATGCAGAAGTACGGGGCATGTACAACTATTATCGGCTGGCAAACAATGCAACGGTGTTGAACGCTTTCCTCTATGTGATGAAGTTCAGCATGTACAAGACCTTCGCCGGAAAATATCGGACGAGCATGCGGAAAATTATTCGCAAATACTGCCACAACGGGGATTTTACCGTATCGTATCCAACGAAAAACGGGACAAAATCCGTGGTGTTTTACAATCAGGGCATGCGTCGTAACGACAAAGTCGTTGTAACGGAAAACCCGGACATTATTGGCAGGGCTAACGAGAATCGCCGCTATACCCGGCTGACAGACCGGTTGCAAGGCCATATCTGCGAGTTCTGCGGAACCGAAACAGAAGATATTGAAATCCATCATGTCCGAAAACTGAAAGATTTAAGTGGTAAGGCAGAATGGGAACGCCAAATGATTGCGCGCAAACGCAAGACAATGGCTCTGTGCCATTCCTGTCATGTAAAGCTGCACAATGGAAAGTTAGACTGATATCTGGAAAGCCGGATACATCGAGAGGTGTACGTCCGGTTTGGAGGGGAGCGTTTGGAAACCTACCGCAGTAATGCGGCAAGGCGCTGGGCGCTTACCCTACTGTACACGGCTCTCGCTCCGATACCGCTTTCCACTTTTGCCGGAGAGCCGTCGCAGAATGTGGGTAAGAGCTTTATAAAGAGCTATTGTGCCGTTTTGCTTGAGGGAGCAGTAATTGTACTTGCTTGTATCATCTTCTCCCTATTTGCTTCTACGCCGCCGGTAGTAAACCCTGACGCAGCAGCCGTTACTCAGGTATGGGCATATATCGGCGAACTGGTATTCAATATGCTTGTGCTTGTCGGTGCAGTAAAGATGAGCGACCGAATTATCCGTGAAATGATGGGCTTATAACGGGAGGTTCTCTGATGAAGAAAAACAAGAAAAATAACGATAGATGGCAGGGCTATACGCCTGCCGACTGCGACTGCAAATATTGTGTGTACTACGGAGGAAAGAAAAACGGCAATGTAATTTGCCTTGCGGACGCCTGCGTCTGCTCTGATGAAATCCGTCACGCAAAACAGGCATATCGCAGAGAAAGGAGCTTTTGATGGAAGTCAAAATTAACCGAGAGATACGAAACTATACAGAGTCAATGTTTTTTGGACTGTCGCTCAGACAGTTCATTTTTTCTGTTCTCGCCTGTGCGGTAGCGGTAGGACTTTACTTTCTCTTAAAACCGTACCTTGGAACAGAAACCGTATCGTGGGTGTGCATTTTGGGAGCTGCCCCTTTTGCGGCTCTAGGCTTTGTGAAATACAACGGAATGACAGCTGAGAAATTTATATGGGCGTGGATTAAGTCCGAGTTCCTTATGCCGAAAAAGCTGGTTTTTCATTCCACCAACACCTATTACGAATTGATGAAATCGACAATCGAACAAAAACAAAAAATCAAAAAGGAAAATTGAACAGTTTTTCGGGATTGACAAGTAAGCATTGTTTAATTATAATAATATGATTTAGCATTAGCTGAATGGACGGCTTGGGAAGAAAGGAGTTTTACTATGTACGAGTATGTAAATGACAAACAATTTCTGAGCCGTATGCGTTCTCTTTGTGGAGATATAATGCAAGACCTTTGTCACACATTGAAAGAAGAATATGACATTGGTGCTTCATTCTACCTTGTGGGGAGCGGTGCAAAAAATCTAATAATGCAAAATGCCAACAGACCTATTGACTTGGACTATAACCTTGAAATCACGAGAATAGATGACTGGGAGGATTGTAGAAACATCAAGGAGTGTGTCAGAAAGGCTTTTAATACGGTTCTTCGGAAACACGGATGGAATGACTGTGAAGATTCAACATCATCACTAACTACGGAGAAGCGCTGTTTCACTCAGGGCAATGATACAGATTTTTCAATAGATGTCTGTATTGTCTGTGAGGATGTTGACGGCAATTATCACCGCTTAATTCACGAAAAAACAGGCTTTTCTTATTATGATAAGTATTTTTGGAATCAAGCACCTAATTCAAGGCGACTCAAAGAAAAGGCTGATTATATTAAAAGCAAAGGCAAATGGGCATTAGTCAGAGAACAGTACAAAAGAATAAAAAACAAGTATTTGACCTCAAATGACTATAACCATTCTTCGTTTATTTGTTATATTGAAGCTGTAAACAATGTTTATAACTCAAGAAAGCACTGGGATTAAAACTTAACAACACTAATTTTTATCGTCACTTAATTAAGTGGCGATTTTTTTATGCAAAAGGAGGCATACAAGAACAATGATTAAAACCCTTACGAACCTGTTAAAGCAGGACAAAGAAAAGTTTGTAGTACCAAAGGGCGTACAGGATTGTATTCCCATTACCGCAATTTATGACGACGGCATTTTCCGTGTAGGCAAGGACAAGTATTCCAAGAGCTTTAAGTTCACGGATATTAACTTTGCCGTAGCAAGCCGTGAGGATAAGGAAGCGATGTTCCTTGAATATTCCGAGCTTCTCAACTCTCTTGACAGCGGAGCTACTACAAAGCTGACTATCAACAACAGACGGCTTAACCGTCTTGACTTTGAGAAAACCATTCTTATCCCCGAAACCGGCGATGAGCTTGATGTTTACCGAGAGGAATATAACAAAATGCTTCTCGACAAGGCAACCGGTGCAAATGCAATCGTTCAGGATAAGTATGTTACTATCTCTATCAACAAAAAGAGCGTAGAGGACGCAAGAACCTATTTTGCCCGTGTCGGCGCTGACCTTATTGCCCACTTTGCAAGACTCGGAAGCAAATGTGTGGAGCTTGAAACCGATGAGAGACTGAGAATTGTCCACGATTTCTTCCGTGTCGGTGAGGAAACCGCCTACCACTTCAATATTAAGGAAACGAGAAAAAAGGGACACGATTTCAAAGATTATGTTTGCCCGGATACAATGGAATTTGAAAAGGACTACTTCAAAATGGGAAACCGTTACGGGAGAGTCCTTTTTCTTCGTGAGTACGCTTCCTATATCAAGGACAGTATGGTAGCCGAGCTTACCGACCTGAACCGCAACCTTATGATGTCCATTGACATTGTACCCGTTCCGACCGATGAAGCCGTGCGAGAAGCAGAGAGCAGACTGCTCGGTGTTGAGACGAACATTACCAACTGGCAGAGAAAACAGAATCAGAACAACAACTTTTCCGCCACCGTTCCTTATGATATGGAACAGCAGAAAAAGGAAATGAAAGAGTTCCTTGATGACCTCACCACTCGTGATCAGCGAATGATGTTCGCTGTACTCACGCTGGTTCATACTGCGGACAGCAAGAAGCAGCTTGATGATGACACCGAAGCTTTGCTTACGGTAGCAAGACAGAACTTGTGTCAGTTTGCCGTTTTGAAATATCAACAGCCGGATGGACTGAATACTGCAATGCCGTTTGGTACACGCAAGATTGACGCATTCAGAACACTTACGACCGAAAGCCTTGCAGTCTTTATCCCTTTCAAGGTTCAGGATATTTACCACGAAAACGGTATTTACTACGGTCAGAATGTAATCAGCAAAAATATGATTATCGCCGACCGCAGACAGCTACTCAACGGTAACTCCTTTATCCTCGGCGTATCCGGTGGCGGTAAGTCCTTTGCGGCAAAGGGTGAGATTGAAAATATCATTCTTTCTTCCGACGCCGATGTTATTATTATCGACCCGGAGCGAGAATACTCACAGCTTGTAAAGGCTCTCGGCGGTGAAATCATCAATATTTCCGCTACTTCGCAGAGCCATATTAACGCTATGGATATGAACAAGGAATACGGCGATGGCGCAAACCCGGTTATCTTGAAATCTGAGTTTATTATGTCGCTTTGTGAACAGCTTATAGGTGGTACGAACCTCGGTGCAAAACAGAAGTCCATTATTGACCGTTGTACCGCAAGTGTGTACCGAGATTATCAGCAAAGAGGTTATACCGGTACTGTTCCTACCTTACAAGACTTCCGAGCAGAACTCTTGAAACAGGACGAGCCGGAGGCAAAGGAAATTGCCCTTGCCATTGAGCTGTTCACTAATGGTTCACTCAACACCTTTGCAAAGCCGACCAATGTGGATACGCACAATCGTCTTATTTGCTATGATATTCTTGACCTCGGCAAGCAGCTTATGCCTATCGGTATGCTTGTTGTTCTCGACAGTATTTTGAATCGCATTACGCAGAACAGAGCAAAAGGCAAACAGACCTTTATCTTCATTGATGAGATTTATCTCTTGTTCCAACACGAGTATTCAGCAAACTTCCTTTTCACTTTGTGGAAGCGTGTAAGAAAGTATGGTGCTTACGCAACGGGTATTACACAGAATGTGGATGACCTTTTACAGAGCCATACCGCAAGAACAATGCTTGCAAACAGCGAGTTCTTAATAATGCTCAATCAGGCTTCTACCGACCGCTTGGAACTTGCAAAGTTGCTTAATATCTCCGACCGTCAGCTTTCGTATATCACGAATGTTGATGCAGGACACGGACTTATTAAAGTGGGTAGTTCGCTTGTGCCGTTTGCGAATAAATTCCCGAAGAATACAAAGCTCTACAAGTTAATGACAACCAAACCGGGCGAGGGTGCATAACCCTTGCCTCATTTTTTACTCAGAAAGGAAACGCTTATGAAAAATAGAATCTATATTGCTTTAATCTGTGCTTTCAGCATTTTGCTTGCTGTCAGTTCCGGTTTTCTTATCAAGCACTATATCGACTCCGAAAAGCAGTCTGAACTCTATGACAACTTGATTGAAACCATTGAGAAAACAGATACCGAAAAAGATACAATGACGTATTCGCAAGACAAGTCGTTCTTGTCGGACTATCAGGATTTATATCTGCAAAACAACGATATGGTGGGGTGGATAAAGATTGAGGACACCAAAATCAATTATCCTGTTATGCAGTCAAAGGATAATCCGAATTTCTATTTGAAACACGGCTTCGACAAGGCGTATACCGACTACGGTTGCCCTTATATTCAGGAAAACTGCAATGTGGATATTCCGTCGGACAACCTCATTATCTACGGTCATAATATGAAGGACAGTTCAATGTTTTCGGGGCTTATGAAGTACACAGATAAGTCTTTTTGGGAAAGCCATAAGACTATTAGCTTCGATACTTTAACCGAGAAATGCGACTATGAGATTATCGCTGCATTTAAGACGGTGGTATATACCGACAGTCCCGAAAGTTTCAAATACTATCAGTTCATCAACGCAGATACGGGAGATGAATTTAATGCCTATATCACCAAATGCAAAGAACTTGCCTTGTATGATACGGGAGTAACCGCAGAATACGGCGACAAATTGATTACGCTTTCCACTTGTGAGTATTCCCGTAACAACGGAAGAATGGTTGTTGTTGCAAAGAAAATAGCCGAATAAGGAGGAATGAACCTTGTATGATTAGTCTCATAAATTTAGCAGTATTGTTTGCGGCTAAGGTTGCGGACAATGCCATAAGTACAACAAAAACAATATTGGTACAGAGAAGCCGGTGGATACTTGCAGGCATTGCGGTTATCATATCCGACTTCATTTATTTTTGGATAACAAAGCGTGTTGTTTCGGCTGATAATGAACTGGCTATGCTTGTTGTTGCCGTTGCCGGTGGTGTAGGGTGTTCTCTCGCTTGCTTTATCAACGAGAAAATGTCAAAGGACAGAACCTATGTGAATGTGATTATGTCCGATGACCTTGAAGAAATGAAGCGTTTGCGAGATTTTCTTGCACAGCACCACATTACGAATGTTGCAAGCGACAGCTACACCCTTGACTGGAACGCAAAGACAATCTCTATAACCGCTTATCCCGAAACAAAATCAGAAAGCCGATTGATTAACGAGTTTATTGCCGACAGCTCGACAAAATTCAAAAGAGTTATTCAACCGGCTTAGAAAGGAGGTTCAGCGTGGCTGATATAAAGACAAGAGATACCGTCAAAGGCACGATAAAGACCTTGGATAAAGCAACCGTTGCCGGTCAGAAGATGAAACAGGCATATATCGCCACAAAAGAGAAAGCGGAACGCTCTGTCAATGCCAATGAAAACACGGCAGAAGAATATGCTGCCGAAAAAGTTCAATCCGGCATTGATGAAATCTCTCACGATGCCGTTTCTGCCTTTGATAAAGCAGGTCGAAAAGGTGTCGGAGAAACCAAACGGAATATCCAATCTGCCAAAGACGGCTTCCAGCGTTTTAAGCAACAGCGAGCTGAGCAGTCATTGAGAAAACAGACTGCACAGAATACTAATTCTGCGATTAAGACTGTTGATACGGCTGAAAAGACGATTAAACAATCGACAACTTCTTCAGGCAAGAAAACAATTAAATTTGCCGGAAAAGAAGCCGCAAAGACAGCGCAGAAATCTGTTAAGACCGCTGAGCAGACTGCAAAAGCGGCGATAAAGACAAGCCAACAGACAGCGAAAGCCGCACAGAAAACGGCGCAAGCCACGGTTAAGACTTCGCAGAAAGCGGCGCAGGCGGCTAAGGCAACCGCCAAAGCAACGGCAACTGCTGTAAAAGCAGCAGCCAAAGCTACCGTTGCCGCAGTAAAGGCGATTATAGCGGCGGCAAAAAGTCTTGTTGCTGCAATAGCAGCCGGAGGTTGGGTTGCCGTTGTTGTGATTATAGTCTTATGCCTTGTAGGGTTAATTGCCGGTTCTGTTTACGGCATTTTCTTTTCGGGAGAAGATTCCGGTACAGGAATGTCAATGCAGACTGTTGTGCAGGAAATCAATCAAGAATACGATGACCGATTAGAACAAGAAAAGAACTCCGTAAGTTATGATGTTCTTGAAATGAGCGGTAGCAGAGCTGTATGGAAAGATGTTCTTGCAGTCTATTCCGTTAAAGTGAATACAAATGCCGATAATCCGATGGAAGTTGCTACGATTGACGATACCAAGAAGCAACTGCTGTCGGATATTTTTTGGGAGATGAACAGTATTTCTTCCCGAACCGAAACAAAGTCTCATACCGAAATCGAAGAAAGCGACGACGGACACGGAAATATCGTTGAAACTGAGAAAACCGTAACCGAGACATTTCTGTATATCACGGTATCGCATAAGACCGTAGATGAAATGGCGACTGCCTACGGCTTTAATCAAGAACAGAAAGATTATCTTGCCGAGCTTTTGAAAGATGAAAACAATCAGCTTTGGTCGCAAGTCCTTTACGGTATCGGTTACAGCGATGACCAAATCGTATCAGTTGCCCTGTCGCAAGTTGGAAATGTCGGGGGGCAGCCATACTGGTCTTGGTATGGATTTGACTCTCGTGTGGAATGGTGTGCTTGCTTTGTTTCTTGGTGTGCCAACGAGTGTGGATATATCGACGCCGGTATTATCCCGAAATATGCCGGTTGTGTAAACGGCGCTCAATGGTTCAAAGACCGAGGACAATGGGCAGACCGTAATTACGAGCCTGCACCCGGAACAATCATTTTCTTTGACTGGGAGGGCGACGGAGAAACCGACCACACAGGCATTGTGCAAAAATGCGAGAACGGAATTGTTTATACCGTTGAGGGTAATTCCAGTGATGCTTGCAGACAAAGACAATACGCAGTCGGTAGCAGCAGTATCTACGGATACGGTATTCCGGCGTATTAAAAAAGATGGCTGCTCATTTGAGTAGCCATCGAGTACATATTAACTTTCAAAATCATAATTTCCGAAATTGATGATGTTCAAGCCTTTCTTCTTTGCTCTTTCATAAGTCTTTGCAGCTCCGCCCCATCCGTGATTAACAAAGCATATAGCGTAGCTTGCGTTATCCACCATAAACTTATTCCTTGCAGGAATGGCGGCTTTGAAGTGATATTTTTCAAAATCATCGGGATATATTATCGAATCGAACAGTTCACTGTTATACACATTGAATGACAGATAAGGAATAACGAGATAATTGCTTATATGTGGATACTCTTTTTTTAATTCGTAAACGCAGCGACCGCATAATCGGTCAAATCCGCCTTGTCCGCCACTCAAAAACTCAGTTACACCTTTATCTATAAGTGAAACAATAGCTTCTTTTATCTGTTCGCTTGTTACTCCATAGCATTCATTATGCCCTATGAATACAGCTGTATTTTCTTTACTCATACTATACCATCCCCCGTGTTTAATACAGTATAGCATAAAAAAGTTAAAAAATCATCACTATTAGTTATTATTACTTCCAAATGGTGTGTGTATGTTTGGACTGACTCAATCTATACTATTAGTGATAGAAACATACCAAGGGGGTGATGAGATGAAACTCGCTACAATCGGCAAGAACGTCAGAAAATATCGACTGATGAAAAAATTACGCCAAGAAGATTTAGCGGAGAAAGCAGGATTGACTACTAACTATATCGGTATGGTAGAAAGAGGCGAGAAAATCCCATCACTTGAAACATTTATAAAGATACTCAATGCATTGGGCGTATCTGCTGATATGGTTTTGAGTGAAGTTTTGGATACCGGATACACTGTTAAAAACTCAATGTTGAATGAGAAACTTGAAAAACTCACTCCTGAAGATAGAGATAGAATTTATGAGGTGTTAGATACGCTCATAAAACAATCAAAGCAAATATTACCGTAAACTCAAAAGCTCGCCTTCGTAGGCGGGCTTTTCTTCGTTTACTAACTATTTGGAACTCACACTGATGAAGGGTGATAAGGTTGCTTAGTTTGTCCAAATATCTGGCAATTGCTGTT
>OLRY01000175.1_pt1 | contig 91318 bp, 96 predicted proteins | sample 1672541 | NCBI WGS metagenome assembly OLRY01 (sample SAMEA3136697, study PRJEB25190) | human gut metagenome | biome: human gut; feature: human-associated habitat; material: faeces | place: Austria | collected 2013 | reverse complement strand
AAAACGAATGGAATTACCGAAAAACCATTTACGACCAGATTTTCAAAAAGAACCCCACACCAAAAAGCGCCGGAATTGATATCTGGCTGACAGATCGTTATACCATTTCATTTATGGATGATACATCCAAATATTTAAAACAACGGGACAAACGTATCGCTGCCGCAATTCCAGATAAAACCTATCGCGCAGAAAAACTTGCCAGAGACTTACTGATTGAACAGGCTCTCACAGCATCCAACAAACAAACAATGCCGGCATCCGATATTTTGGATTTGACAAGACAATATCTTTCCGTTATTGATAACAAAGATACAACAAACCCAATTTATCAAAATTATCTTCAACTACGAGATCGTCTTTCACAGCTCTTACCTGACATCACAGAAAACACCTTACGGACGACCATCGCAGCTTCTTCCTGAAAACGCATACATAACGAACAAGTTCCGGTGTCATTAAACACCGGAACCGTTCTACATTTAAGGAAGAAATAAAACATGCAGCAAAATGAGCTACAAGCTCCCGGAGGGATTCGAACCCTCGACCTACGCATTACGAATGCGTCGCACTGCCGACTGTGCTACAGAAGCATCATGTGAGGTTTTGCACCATGCGCGTCCGGACTCGAACCACGCTGCACCCCAATGGACTGCCGTTGCCCTTACGAACTGATTTTACGAAGCACACCGATTGTCAGCGTACCGGCAAACAACAACGGATTCTGATATACCTTTGTCTGCTCCCGCCAGCCGATCGTTTCCGGAAATTCTTCCAGGATCAACGGGTACACCATCTGTGTCACAAACGCATACGTTTGCAATTCCAAACCGTACAGCATTTCACCCAATACATACGGAAGATCATCCGTATCCGTGATATACCGAATGACCATCGCACAGCGTTCATCCTCCGGATACTGATAACAAACCGAAAGTCGAATCACAGATCATACCCCTTCCTCCTGAAAACCACACCTTACGCTCTTTTTCTATTATAGCAAAAATCATTCCATAAATCAATACATTTTTTTGAAACAACGAGTGCAATGCAAGAACCATCCCTTGCATACACAACCACAAAAAAGGAGACAAACGCTATGAACAAATTACCGGTATACAACAACCCTAAACCCATTCCTTCCACACCGGAACAGATCAAAGAAGCCAGAAAGCTGGTCACGGAAATGATAGACAATCTGGACTTTTTACGAACCCGTTTGTCTGATCGTCCCACTTACAACGACATTCACACGCAATTGGGACTTCTGGAATACCAGCTGACTGACCTGGGAAAACTGACGGATTACACATCCGTCCTAATCGAAGAAAAAGCATCCCGAAACAAACAGCTGCGAGAAGCCAACCAGACGATCCACGCATTGGAACAGAAGCTGGGAACCGGCATTACCCCGCAAGGCATATCCAGCAAACTGCAGGAATACGAAAGCCTGCTCCACACATTCACAAAAGCCCTGGGAATCGACTACCTGCGTATCGAACGCTTCACGTCTTTTGGAATCCTCTGTGAGATCACACCGGAATGCTACGAGACCGTCTATGAAAACCAGATCAGCCGAAAAGAGCATTTAGCCTGGATGGTCAAACACGTTCAGCCCATCGCGTCGTCGAATACCGCTTACGATATCCAAAGAGATACCTATCATTGCGAACTTCTGGATACCGATAACAACCGAAACCGATTGACCCGTCAGATTCTGGAAACGTTACCGAATACCCTCATCTACGGCTTCGAGAGCCGGAAAAACGACTATGAATCGTTTTCTCTGACCATGAAATGCCAAATTTATTATACTGACATTGAAGCGTTGAAACAACAAATTATCACACAGGAAACGGAGGAAACCCATGCAAACTGATTATCTGTACATCTGCTACCACAAACCAGACGGAACAACCGCCTGGGAAATCACAGACGACCTACCGAACTTCCCAATCCGACATCCGGATTGTGGAAAGCCTGTCGCCGTCTTTCTTGCCTCGGACAATCAACTGTCCATCTCACACAGTAACGATCCGGAGGCAGACACCAAAATGGCCGAACTGGACTTTATGCACAACTGCTGGAGATACGATCTGGCGCCTTCCGATTGGAACGAACACCTGATCAATCCGCAAAACGGACACAATCTGAAGATCCTCGGTCTTTTACCAAAGAACCGAAAGTATCGCATCCTCATCCTGGATCTGAACGACATGCGGCGCTACAAAGCAACCAGCGACTTTATCAAATTATGCAGACCGACCGCATAGAAAGGAACCAAACACTATGAACAAACGACACATGCTGATCTATACCGACGGCGCCAGCATCGACACCACCATCTATCCCAGCTACGAAGAGGCAAAAGCCAACATGGACAAAGCCTATGACATAAGTAAAACCGAAGAAAGCAACGAAGACAGCTCCTGGCTGGGCGATTACGAAGCGTCTCTTCAGAACGAAGATCTGGAACTCTGGTCCATCGTACCAATCGACGAGTAACAATAAAAACAGGAACCCATCACGGGTTCCTGTTTTTATGTACGGGACGTACCTCTTCGTTTCACGCCTGAAAGCATCCGCTCCGTTCGTGTCATAGGAATTTCTTTGGAAACGCCTGCTTCCTGAAGCGCCGTCATACGCTGCTCATGCACTTTCTTTCGTCTGCGGCCCTCCTGCATCTTCACCTGCTGCTCCGGTGTGATTGTACGCTTCGCGCCGCCTCGTCTTCGTCTCCTTGCCATAGCACCTTCGCTCCTTTTCTATGCGTTCTATACACAGAATACCACAAATCAACTCATATATCAATCTTTTTGAAACGAATCCAACACATCCTCCTGATCGCCAAACAACGCTTCTTCCATCTGCTCTGCAGCCCGCACCCGATCGGCCCGCGTCTGCGACAGGGAAGCCTCTTTCGTTGGTGTGTACGTCTCTACCGAAAACAATAAACGATTCTGTGCATCCATCGTCACATCCGGCACCTCACAGGGACGCCCGGTACGCTGCGACAGCTGCTTCCCCGCAACCGACGCTGTAAAAAACTGCTCCGCAAACTGCTGCTTCTCCCGAAGACTCCCTTTATCAAAAACATCGTTTGCCAGTCCGTCCTTAACCTGACGCATACTTTCCTGATACCGTGTGCGAAGATCCTGCGAATCTTCCCGCTCCGAACGGATCTTGCCATTCGGCAACAACCGCTTTGATGTCATAGGCAATACGCTCCTTTCCTTGCTGATTTTCCTACCCGTATCATAACCCGATTTCTCAAAGAATGGAACCCGTCACTTCAAAAACAGGCCAAATACTATGAAATAACACAAACCAAAACAGCAAACACCGCAAGATGCAGCGGATACGCCGCATAGAACCAATACTTCCAATGCCTGCCACGAACTACCTGTTTGTCCGGATCATACACCGTAAACGGCAAAATCGCAAGCAGCGCCCCCGGCGTTGCGGAACATAACGCATCCATGCCTGCGGCACCAACTGCCATCCATACCGAAGAGAGTTGATAGCCCCGCTTAATCAAATACGCAATAGCAACGCAGAAAATACCGACAAAATCATAATCCAAATGCAGCATCCCGGCTAACACACCAAACACCAACACACCGGCAAAATACAGCAAAGCAAACGAAGCAGACGACGCCGAATATTTCCGATACGCCTGCTCCAGCAGCCACAACAATACAAACCCAAGCGACCAGGAAAGCATCACGTTCTGATGCTGCGGGTACCACCAGCTGTGGTACAGCGACATATCAAAAAACGGTTCGGATAAAACACCAAACAACAGCAAATCCCGAATATGCCGTCCCGGATGCCTGGTATATAAAAACCCTTCCACGAACAGTACGCAAAAAATGGGATACGCCATTCGTCCAAACACAAACCGAAACACCAGATACATCACACTGGTTTCCGGCAAAAACGCACAGGCCGCATGATCCAGAACCATACAAAACAGTGCCAGCCACTTCAACTGATTGCGGGACAATGAAAACCGCCGCGTCATTCCATACACCTCCCAACCTGACAAATACCAAACAGATAGATCAACACCTCACCGTACATGGGATCCAGCAGCCGTATCGCATCCGCGGTCACCTCCAAAAGCTGTCCCATATATACTTCCTGACGGGTACGCACCTCAAGCTCATCACCGGGAACACAGACCTGTTCCACACCATTTTGACGGACACAAAGAACCGTTTTCTCTTGCCGTCTCTCACATCGTATGTCCATACGATTCCTCCTTCTGTCAAAAATTTGGACAGACGTCATACCTGACCTCTGTCCATCTCTTTACTGACGAAACCATTCGTTCATTTCCTGCAGGTGCGGCTGTATCAACGACCACACCCAATCACCTTTCGCTCCGGCACAAATCCGCTGTGCCATTTCCGTCTCACCCTCTGCCAGCGACAGCTCCCGCAGGTAATGCAGCATCAGAAATTCCGTAGGCCAATGAAATCCTACATCCACAGAACGGATCTTCGTCCATTCGTACAACTGACGCGCATGCGGATCCGAAAATTCCGGAACCTCTTCCGCCATACTGACAGGATCGAAACAGTCTAGTTTTTTTTTGCTTCATCTGTTTCCACCGGTTCCATCGGCTGATCCGCCACAGGTTCTGCAGCCTCCGGCAAAACCATCTGTGGTTTCGACGCTTCCGCTACGGATTCCACGTCCGGAACCTTCGGTTCTACCGGTTTTTTACGGGAACCCTTACTCCGGGACCTGGCAGGCGCCTTCGGTTTCAAACAAGTCACACGATCCGCATACATCTTCGGCACCGGAATGGTCGGATCCAGAATCGTTACCGAATCATCATTCTGAACGAACCATCCGCCCAGATAAATCAGCATATCGTCCCGGTCATCGGTTTCCACCAATTCCGGCAAAAACCGCCAAAGCATGGCAACATCTTCCATCTTCACCGTATCCGAAGCCTTATAAAACACGATGACCTGATCGGAATCCTCCAACGGGGACGAAGTCTGTCCCAAAAGATCTTTCAGCATCGGCAAACTTTTCGCTGTCACAAAATATTTCATCTTCTTGTATCCTTTCTGATTTAACCAATCACCAAACGTACAATTTCCGCAAACCCGGCATCAATCAAACCGATCACGACGGATGCGACTGCCGCACCGACGATTACCCCGCCGGTCAGCTTCGCCCATTCCTTCTTCGATGGCTTTTTCAGCTGCCGGTACTCTGAACGAAACCGTTTCAGATGTACCAACAGACGATTCGGCTTCTTCGCCTTTTTTTCTTTCTTCTCTTTCTTTGTCATGCTGTCTTTCCTCCCTTTTTCATCCCGAGAAACGTATCAGATACGTCATATGCCTGGCCCTGCTTATCTGCTTTGTATTTCTTACCTGTCTCAATCAGAACCGATACCACAATGATGATGGACGTTCCCAGAAAACTCAGGTTCTGTACATGCAAAAACGCATTGACACAGATCGGAACAAACGCGATGATACAAAGTCCAAAACCTCCCAGCATGGTCAGATACTTCATCTGACGGCGAAGATACTCTTCCGTCGGCTTTCCGGGACGGATACCGTCAATCACACCGCCGTGCTTTTTCAGATTCAGCGACAGTTCCCGTTCATTCAAGTTCAACGACTGGTAATAATAGCTGAACCCAAGGATCATTACAAAATACAGGATCAGACCGATGCTTGCCCAAGGCTCGTCCGGATTCAGCCAGTAATTCGTATTAAAAATATGCAGGATCGTAAGATCTATACCAAAAAACGACTGAATCAACGAGGGGATAGTCAGGATACTGGACGCAAAGATGATCGGCACCACACTGCCGCCCACCAGCTTCAGCGGAATCACCGTATCCGCGCCGGTCTGTCCATACATGGACATCTTTCCACTGTACGTCACATGAATCTGTTTCTCGCAGTACAGCAGCCATACCGTAAAGGCAAACAAAAGTACCGCAACCAATACAGCCAATACACAAAATACAATCTGAAGCGGCAGCTCCCATCCGGTCGTCAGTGCCAGAAACAAGCTGTTTCCGTCACTCAGATACGAACAAAGGATACCCGTTACCAGAATCAGCGAAATACCGTTTCCAAACAGATGATCCGAAATGAACTGTCCGGCATAGGAAAGCACAAACACACCGGCAACCATGATCACCGACGGGATCAGAACCGTATACCAGGTAAACGAAGACAAAAAACCCTGCCGGCCATAACCGATCAGCATACAAACCGCCTGGAACGCACCCAGGGCAACACCCGTGGCAATCGTAATCTGTTTCATCCGTTTCTGCCCCACGGAACCCTCTTTCTGTAACTCCGCCAGTCGGGGGAATACCACACCCAACAGCTGAAGCACGATCGACGCGGTAATATACGGCGTAATACCCATCGCAACGACGGACATGTTTTCCAGATTACCACCGGTTAAGGTATTCAGTAAATTCAACGCCCCGTTCGTGTCCACCAGATTCTGAATGTAATCCCGGTTCACAAACGGCAGCGGAATGTGGGACAACAGCCGGTATCCCACCAAAATCAGAAACGTAAAAAATATTTTCTGATGCAATGTCAACACACGTTTTGTTCCATACTTTTTCATCGCGTTACTCCTTCTTTTCCTTTTCGAATCCCGGTATCCTTTCGTGTCAGCGTCTGTTCAAACGCTTTCGCCAACAACGCAGAACCAAAGAGGAAAACGAAAACACTTTTCTTTTTTTCTCCTTCCAGGAGATACGAAGCGGTCAGCTCCACGGAACTGCCACTCCGTTTCAAATCCATCATATCCCCATACAAAACCTCCAAAGGTTCCGGAAACATCTGCTGAATCCACAGACCGGTATCCGTAAGTTCCAACAACCCATTCGCTTTTGTAGACTCTCCCGCTTTCTTCCGATAACCAAAGACCGGATATGACGCTTCCACCACACGTACGGGCGGTTTCTTTCCAGCTTTTCTGCCTTTCTTACCGCCCTCCTGCTCCACAGGCTTTATACCACCCAGCTTCCGGGGCGCTTTCGATTCCGAAACCGTCAAAACAGCCGCCGCAGGCTTTGTGGCGGAAAGCGAACCCGATGCACGGCGAAGCGTTGACGTCTTGCGTTCCGGTACTTCCTGTAACGGCATCCCGTTCAACAGCCAGATCAAAACACTGCTGCCGATAAACGCAAAACCAATACCGATACAGCCTACACTGATCCGTCCGGTAAACAGAAAATAACAGCCGGCGCCCAAAAAACCGATCAAAAGAACCAGCATAACCGCCAGCAACATCCGTATTGTTTTCACCGATTTATTCATTGTCCGTCACCTCCTCTTCTGCTACCGGCGTCGTCTCCAATTCATTGGAAACCGGCGTATTCGGCGATTCGGTCGGCACAGGTGTCATATCTACGACATCCTCAGACGCAGAATCATCGGTTGTTTCCTCCTCAGAAGCCGCAGGATCCGTATTCTCGGACGAAGCATCCGTTGCATCCTCATCCGCAGCTTCCTCCTGGCTTTTAATATAAATTGGCTCTGAGGGATCGTCATTCGGATCAAACGCTTCCGGATCAAAGGAACCGACATTCGATGGAACGCCGATTCCCGTAACCCATGTATAACCGCCGACACCACAAAAACCAATTCCGATCACACAGAGAACAAGCGCCAGGATATTCCATGATTTTCGTTGTTTCAAGCTGTTCGACACTCCTTTCTGTCCGGCTTAATAGCCAAACAATTTCTTCGTAAATTCCGAAACATAATTCTCACCAGCACAACGATCCGACGGCGTGGACGACATCGTGGTCATATAACGATCGTCAAAATACGCAATCTTATAATGACCATTCTGTCCAAGCGAAACCGAAAATCCAAGCTGTTCCAGTTCCTGTTTCTTTTTCTTATTCACCGTACCGTCCTGACAGATCGCTTTCAGCTTTTTGCTGATCTCCTGATCCGTCCCGGTCGGTGTATTATGCTCCAACAGATCGTTCAGCAACGTGAACTTCCGGCTGGTCTTCTGCTGATTGGATGTCATGGTCTTCAGCTCTTTCTTCACAAGCTTCAACAGCACATCCTTGCGTTCGCCATTGTACAGATCCCGTTCGCCGGATGACAATACAATGTCCCCGGGCCGCGTCTCTTCCTGTACCTTCTCAAACGATGCCTGATAGGAAGACAACGCACCACTCAGCCGATAAATTTCGGATTTGGAATCTTCCAGTTCCTGTTTCAGCTGACGGATTTCCGCATCCTGACTTTCCACCACCTGCTCGTACACATCCGGATTACGTTCCTGTTTCAACTTCTGCGTCAAATATTCCATCCGAACACGCTGAAACGAAAACGTATCATCCATCATAACCTCCGAAAGCACCCGCTGTATATAGGAAACCAGCACATCTTCCAGCGTATCCGCATCCACCGTTGCATCAGGAGTATACGTATTCCCGCCCGGAAGCAGAACCAGAATTTCCCCATGCTGCGGATGAAACACCGATTTCGATAGCCGCTGCTGAACCTTCTGCGACATGGGTGGACTGCTCTCCAGCACCACATGGGCCAGACCCATCAACCGATTGGCAAGCCGATCCGGAAACACACGATATGTCCCATCCTCCGTCGGAGATATGTACACGATCGGATTGAAAAAATCCAACGATTGCGATAAAATCTGCTCTGCCAACGCCACCTGTGTCTTATGCAGCACCAGCGCCCGATTATCGGTCGGTATCTCATGATCCACCCCGCCATACTCCTGCCAGAACAGATTGCGTATCACCTCGGGAAGCTCCATCGCATGCTCAAACGCTGGCGCCGACGCGTTCCTTCGAAACACCTCCGTCTGGACAAACAAAACCGGAACCTCCTGATACGTCGTCAACACATAGGTATCCGACAACAATACATTCGGCTCCTTTCGTTGCAGTTGCATCGCCAAATGGGTATCCGTTCCATAAAGCGACAATTTTTCCTGTTCCGTATCCTCTAAAAATTCACCGTTGGAAAATTCAGACAGCTGCTTCATTATCGCTTCTGTCTGTAGGGTACGAGGAAGTGCGGCCGACAGTATCGATAGGAACTCCGTCCTTGTCAGATCCGAAGAAACCGCGAACATCGTACGAAACCGTACCATAGACAAAACCTCCTTCTTTTGTTAAGATACTTGTATTATACCACAAAAAGCTACAGGAAACAAGATAATTTCTGCTCATAAATGAGCATATTTTTACATAAAACCGCTTGACCATTGCGTCTACAGGTGTTATAATACACACAGAAACCAAAACAAAGGAGGAACATCATGGATTATTACAAGAAAGATCTGGTCACTTACATATCTGGAACTTGTAACGTCAGCCAGAAGGTTGCCGAAAAAATGATCAGCGAGACATTTTCCTACATGGGAAACGTACTGAAAACACCGGACAATAAAATCACCATTCCGGGCTTCGGAACCTTTAAGTCTGTTATGAAGAAAGAACGTATGGGACGCAACCCGCACACCGGCGAAAAGATGCTGATCCCTGCACGCAGGAGCATCAACTTCAAAGTGAGTGCCAAGTTGAAAGACAACAGTGAGAACGACGAAGAATAAACAAAAAGGGACAGCCCATAACGGGCAATATCATTAAGTTAAGTAAAAATTACTGTAAAACACCCTGTACTAAAATCAAAAGATTCAGTACAGGGTGTTTCTTTTTTTTTCCTTCGGTCATTCCTTTTCATTAGATACAGGAGCAACCTTATCCAGATATTCTTCCACAGCTTTTTCGATAACAAAAGTCTTCGGAGCGCCTGTCTCAGCTTTATAGGCATCAAGCCTTGCTGACAGGTCTGCCCGGAGCTTTATTGCTGTAGGCACGTAATCTTTATTCTTTCCTGCCATGTAACCACCTCAATTCCCGCTCTTATCATTATTACATTTCCGGCAGAGCATCTGCAGATTGTCGTCAATGGTACGCCCGCCACGGTGCCACGGAATGATATGGTCTCCCTGCATGTCCTCATAGGCATATTCGGTCTCGATGCCCTGCTCCTGGCAGCACGGGCATTTATGATTCTGGCGCTCATATGCACGGTGCTTCTGAGCGTCCGTGAATGCACGAATAGACAGATGCTTTTCGTCATGCCTTGTTCGCTCGGAAAGCAGATATGGGACAACTCCTGCCTTCTTCGTTACGTCGTCATCCATGAGCAGATTCTTGACTTCGTTTTCCAGCGTATTGCTGTTGTACGTCTTGTCATGGTACTTGTTATACAGGATACCCCACTCCTGACAGTCCGTGATACCCTTGCGCTTCGTAAACATCATCCTCGCCCAATTGATGACCGTCTGGAAATACAGCCACAGGTCATTGGCGTCTGTATCATGCTGATGCATAGCCATATAAAGCTGCCCGGATTCCAGCCCGTCACGGTCTGCAATCCATGATAAAGCCTTTTCCAGATAGTCCTGCCGGATGGGATTTCCCTTGATATAGCCTTCTGCCATCTGTCCTGCCACACAATTCCGGCGGGAAAAGTACATCTTTGCATCCGACAGCCATGTACCCGCATACGTGGCATTGAGCAGCTCCTGAGCCGTGAGGACTTCGCCTGCAACATTGATAATCTTAAACCATTCCAGCTTTTCTTCCTCGGTGCCATCACAGACATAGACGGTCAGCTCATAATCAAGAATCTGCTGACGCTCCGTGTCGGTCATGTTATGAAAGAACTTGTCGTTCCCGTTGACCTTGATAGGATAATCACCATTGACGTACTGGGCCACGGAAATCGTCCTCTGCTGCCCGTCAAGGACTTCATATGTGTCATCCCCGGTCTTCGACCAGTACATGACATTCAGAGGACGGCTCTTGCGAATGCTGTCGATAACGGCATCCCTCTGCTTCTCCTTGTAAACAAACTCACGCTGAAAAGCCGGACGGATGACCAGACGATGATCATACCCGATAACGCCGCCGTCACCGTCGTCGATATAGTCCTTCACCAGCTCGTTCACTGTAACAGTAATCGGTGTGATACGCATAATCAATACCTCACTTTATCAGAATCTTTTCCCGCCGTGCAGACTAACGACAATCGCCTCAGCCTCGGCTTCGCTGTTCACGTTCATAGACCGGAATCCGTTCGGGCCTATGAGCATTGTCCCGGTCAGCGTGTACGTTCCTTCGGGCGCATGGATGAAACAGCCCGTGCGGTTTATAGTTGCACCATCATTGCATCTTGTCATATTCTTATCCTCACTTTCGTTTTATGAAAAACTTACCTGTTTATATCCATATGGTACAAGCGGAATTGCCTGACCAGCTCTTATCCAACCAGATTTTGATGATTTATCACGAAACATGATATATAAATCTATGTCACCACCTACTGATTGTGATTCCCAAAATTTAGACAGGCTTGCCATGCAATCCATCATTGTTGAAACAAGTTGTATTGCATCTTTTGAACTGACATATTTATAATCGGCCACACTGTTAAGCATTTCGTATACAAAATCCGTAACACCGCTGAACGATGCACCATAACAGTTATGATGACATTCTTCAATTTCATATTTTTCTGTATCGGCACGAAACACTTGTCCTTCAGTTTTCATATAACCAGACACGATGAATACTGTACGTCGCTCGTCTGTTAATTGTGAATAATCATGTAAAATATGTTCCAATAACTGTTTTGGCGATATGTTTTTAGAAACCGATGAACGTAAATCTTTCAAAAATTGTAAAACGGATAAAGATGAATTTACAAACATTGCATCACAGTATGTCACAATTAGCCTTTCACGAAAAACAACCATTTTCGGCGTATGTTCTGTATGAGACATTGCTGTGACCTGTTTTATGTTATTTTTCATCTGTGTTGTAGTCAATGTCATGCAACTATCCGATGCTACAACAATGCAATCTGATACTTTCATAGATATAATCAAAGACATATCAGCGCCTCCGAATCAACACACGAAAATAAGTATGCTTACCATTTATATCTGTTCCATACGTACCAATAGGATTTACATAATCCGCATCAATACACGCATATCGACCTATACCATTTATAATTTCAAACTGCTCTGGACAATATTTATCCAAAAATGTAATCGGTACTCCCATCACGCCGTCATAATCAACGGGAATATCTTTTGTTTTATCAACATTGATAGCATCATAATGATCGAATTTTAGATAATCTTCATGCATATAATGTTTCCAAAGTACCAATTTTTCATGGCGCTTTGCATGGTCAATATTTGTAAACCAACGAACACCTTTCACACGAATAAACTTGCGTCCATCCTCATCAATGCCACATCCAGATGCTTTCAAAGGGTAATCATCAGGAACATTAAATTTTCTATCACCTGATGTAATAGAAGGCCCCATCCAAACTTCATTATTCTTAATCAACGGAAAAATCTCCTTGTATGTAATACAATTCATATTCCCAATGATTACGAACTTCTTCCCATGCTCCATCAGCGTCTTCACATATTCACGGAACAGCGAGAATGGAGGATTCGTCACCACGATGTCACATTCATCCAGCAGGTCAAGACACTCCTTGTTGCGGAAGTCACCATTGCCGTCCAGCTGCGTGATTGTTCCAACTTCGATGTTATTGTCGTCCCCGCCCTCATATTCCATTTTGTATGTAGGTTCGTTTTTGTCATAATGGGTGGATATCAGCTTCCGGAGACCCAGCTTTGTGAAGTTCAGATGGAAGTATTTCCAGAAAGCAGACCACGTCGGGTCATCACAGTTACAGAACACGATTTTATCCTTGAAATGTTCCTTATAATGCTTCAGTTCTTCCGCAACATCCGTGAGTTGCGTGTAAAACTCATCGTTCTTCTCGTTCTTTGCTTTATGCAGGTTCGCATTTGCAGCCATATGTACGATACCTCTTTTCCTATACTCTATTATTCCAGATTATAGCATAAAGGCATCGTCCTGTCAATATCGGCATAACTACAACTATGTTCGTCTATACCAGTATTGACAGATATATGGAAATATGTTACAATAAAAAGAACCCATAAACCAGAAAAAGGGTGTCCGTCCTGCCTCCCACAGCGAAACGGATGTCCCTTTTCTTTTCACAAAAAAGCAGCTGCCAGGATATTTCTGACAGCTGTTTTCTTAATAAATCACCACCGGTACACTCTGCGGCAGCTGCTCAGAAAGCAGCATATACAGTTCCGGCATCACCTCCGGCGACACATTGATGCAGCCATGAGATCCGTCGGTCTGATAGATCGTACTGCCAAACTCCGAATGCCAAGTGGCGTCGTGAATCCCGACCCCATTCGGCGTCAAACGTACAAAATGTTCCACATACGCAGAACCCCAGTAATCTTGCATCGTATAGTCTTCATAAAAATCCAACGTCCGGAACAATCCGGTCGGCGTTGCCCGCTCTGCAGTCGGAAGACCCGTAATCACATCCGTCTCAAACACACAGGAACCATCCTGATAATACCAAAGATGCTGCGCATCCAACGACAGCTCCACATACGTATTCCCCAAATCCCATTCCGGATCATGCGTTTTCCCCGTATTCTTCCAGACCGCCGACACTTCGGTTTCCTGATTCAAAATTGCAGAACCAATCGCCGCTACCGTCTGCTCCTGATACAGCTCCCATCCCACATACGTATCCGTAGCCTTCGGCACAATCGAAAGCAGCTTCTGATCGGACGTCAAAAACGTCCGGGTATGCCCGGCAGTATCATAGCTTTCTGCCAGCTGTTCCACATAACTAGCCAGCACCGTATACCGCAACACCCACTGTCCGTCCTGCTCCACGACCATGCCGGACAAAAGCGTCTCATCCAACACTTCGGAACGACCCGCACCAAGCAAAACCGTAATCGGCTGTAACGTTCCGGAAAACGTTTCCGGAAGCGGCACGTCCGGGAAATCCTCCGGAATTTCCACAGAAACATAACACCCCGACGCATCCAGATCAATCGTCTTTTGATGCAACGCCAATGCATCACACACCACACGCAGCAGCTGATTCGTATCCAGCACATTGCCTTCCCGTGCAGGCGCCAGGGAAAACGTCCCGTCCGCCTCCCGGGTTACCGAAACATCCGATGGTTCCACCAAATAAGGTGACATTACACTGTCCGAAGACAAGATCACTTGCGACAGCGTTTCATAATCATAATCCAACGTCCGATCAAACGTATAAGCCGTTTTCACAAACAACCCTACCGGCCAGGTCCAGCCCGAAACGGACAGCGTTGCAATCTCCGCATCCGACGGACAAAAAACGCCCAATTCCCGATACGTAAACGATTCGGTGGATCCACCCCTCCGCAAGAAAATCAGCATCGTTTGCGACGTATCCCGAATCTGATTCAAGGCAGCCTCCTTTGGTGACAGCAGCGCAACCGAACGGTCATTGACCGTCGTTCCTGGCGTAAAACGATTCCAGAACAAAAAAACTCCGCACAGATAAACAGCGACCAGACTGCCAACCGCCAAAAGGATGCTGCGCCATGCCCTCCTCATAAACAAACACACCCTTTCTGCTCATATATGAGCATATTCTATCATAATCCGTCAAAAAACACAACAAAAAGAGCGCCCCAAAAGGACGCTCTTTTTTTACTTCCGAACTGCCGTTCGCTTCGTTGCCGCATGCTTTTCCGCTTTTCGGGGACGTTTTCGTTTCCGAACGCCCTCCGTATCCGAATGGTCTTCCCGAAGGTATTTATTCAAAACATTCGAAGCGGAAAATCTGGCAACCAGATAATCCGGAACGTAGTTCTTTTCATCGCCAAACTGAACCGGATGCCCTTTGTGCCGATGCACATAAAACGATCCAAAACCGGACAGGAGCAGACGATCCTGCTGATAAAGGATATGCCGTATTTCATCCAGCATCCCTCCATACACCGCATCGACCACTTCCAAGGGAAGCCCGGTTCGAACGCTGACCCGATTCAAAAATTCTCTGCCGTTTACTCGTTTATTCATGTGTCGATTCCTCTTTCCCTGTTGATGCACATGAATATGACGATGCTGTTCCTTCGTTGCTTTCTGTCTTTTGTCTGTATGGATACTCAATATTCCGGTCCCTCATGACCATGGCCGCCACTGCCGTAATCAATGTTCGGCAGCGGACGATGCGGATGATACGTCGCAGCACAATTCTCATGACCACGAAGCGACAGCTGCTCCTCCAACGGAGTCGCAGACATGCCGTGCGTCAGCACATGCGTCAGATCATCTGCTACACGATCCATACCATTATGCATCACATCCCGGCTTTTCTTTGCCACATACGCACTGCCGCCAACATAAGCGGCGCCGGCAACGCCAGCCGCAACTGCCGCGCCTTTTCCAATATTCGCTGCCGTTTGTACAACCTTTGACTTTGCCATAATCTTACCTCCTCTATTTTGCCGACTCCAACACATAATCCGCCAGGGCATCGTCGTACTCGTCCACCTTCACACTGGGATCGTACAACACCGGATTGTCCGTCGTAATCGCCCTTGCCAACTGATCATCCGTCATGGTCTGCGTTTTCGCAGCTTCTGCGATGGCCGTACGCACCGCATCCGCATGGATCGCACGCTTCATCGCTTCATCCAGAATCGGCTGTTTCTTCAAAAGGCCGTGTTCGTCCTCTTCTGCTTCCGGATTGTCTTTCGGTTTCTCATACAGTTTTGTGACCAGATTCTCATTGCGCTCTTCCAGCGTCTGATGAAACGGATCGTCCGGTTGCAGCGGATCCTGCTCCTTAATATCGTCCAAGTATTCCCTGTACTCTTCCGAACCAGGTTCCAGACTGATCTGTTCCTTTGCAGTATTTTCCCATTTCCCGGAACGCCCCATTCGAACGCGCATCCGGGTCGAAGACTGTACAGCTTTCACTTCCAAATTCGACAACGTCTGTCCCTCACATTCCGATGGCACAAACCCCGCTTCCTCTTCTTCCTCATGCACGGCCGAATACCCACAATACGGACACACCGGATCGTGATTGCTTTCCTTCCGGGAAACATAAAACAGCTTATGGCACTGTTCACACACCTGAGAAATCCAATCGTCAGAAGGATTGCCGGGACGCTTCTCTTTGCCGCACTTTTCCATATGCGACACCAACGCATCTTCCCGAGCAACATCCAGAACATCTTCTACCGGCTGCTCATCCGAAACGCCAATCGCATCCGACGGATCACCCGTCTGCCGCAAAAACACACGTCCCATATACAATTTCTCCTTTCCGTCTTATTATACCCGAAAATAAGCAAAAATCATAGACCAAACTTCAAAAACTTCTCACATCCTGGTACGACAACTCTTCCGGATCCTTATCCAACGAACCCACCGAAGGAAGTGGACGCGACCGGTATGTCTGCTTCTGACACAACCGGTTCCACCGTTCCATCAGCTCATCCCGCTGTACCAGACAGGACGCCACCAACTCCGTCTTTTCCCCATCCGGAAGTTCCATATCACAAAAATACCGATTTGCCTGCCGCTGCCAGAACGCCGGATTATACTCCGGATGATCCAAAAACCAAAGCCCAAGCGCAGACTGATACTCCAGATCAAACGCCAGCTGCCAATCCTCATCCTTCGGAACCCCATCTCGGAACAGCATCGCTGCCGACAGCTCCATACCTGGCGCATGCAGCGACGACTGATTCTGATACATCCGATTCCTACAATCCTCCGACAACAAACGGTTTCTCGTACGATACTGCCGGTCATCCAGCGAACAATCATCCGCCAGCATCAAGACGTACCGTTCCCGGATCGCCGCAGCCTCTTTTGACGAAGATACCTCCGCCAGTCCTTCCAACGTCCGTGCCTGCGACAGCAAGCCATACCAGTCCCGCACCTGCCGGTATGTCAAAGCGTCCAACGATTCCGGTTCCCGTACATGGAACAATCCGGTCACTTCCTGCCCGTTCCAGTCCATATAAAAACCATTCCAAAGGTCTTCCCATTCCAATTCCGGACGGAACACCTGACCATACGCCAGCTCCGTCAAATACCGGGCATCCGACGGATGCGCCTGACTCATTGTATACACCAGACGGCCTACCGCACCGGATACCATAACGCCCGGTACTCCATCCTTTGCCGCCAACGCGTACACCTTCCGCACCCGTTCGCCATACTGCTGCAGAATCTGCTCCTTGCGGTCCGGACACTGACGCATCGCGTCATACGCCGCCTGCTGAAGCGCGACGATACGAACCGCCGCACCATCCGGCGTCACAGGGACAAACGCACCCTGTACCACATGCGAAACCGCAGCCTGACACGAAACATCCTCATCCGACAATTCCTGAAGCGCCGGTACAAACGAATCCGGCACATTTTTTGGCAGATTCCGCTGAAACACTTTGGACAACAGACAAGCCGCCACAAACGTACCAACCGTCCGAAGCACACTTTTCGGACGAACGCCGCGCCGCAGCGGCTGCAGACACAGCAACAGCTGCGTTTGTGTCAAAAGCATCTGAGACGTACGAAGCTGCGCTTCCGCTTCTTCTGCCCGAAAATCCCGACCATATACAATCTGTTCCCGATCCATGCGAAGCGCATGCAGCTGTTCTTCATCCAAACGTTTCCGAAACGTATGAAGTTCCTGCTGTTCCTGTTCGCTGCCAGGAAGCATTGCAAGTGTCATAACATCACCCCTTTTCATCAAATGACCAATCGTCTTCGTCCTGATACGTATTCGTATAACCTTCCGGCAGTTTCGGAAGCGGCCGGGACGGCGCTGGTGTATGATCTTTTACATACTCCGCATATTCCTGTCCCAGAAAATCCACCGTCTTTTTCGACAGTACCGGCGCAACTTCCATCACCTCCGCATACAGATCCAGACGCCGCTCCTTTGCCACCTTTGGAATCTCCTCTTCCGAAAACGCTTTCGGCTCCGGCATCAGCTGTTCCTGCGCATAAGCCGGCAGATCCGCCGGATCATCCACCGCAAATCGTGCCAGCACCTTCTCATTGTACGCCTGGGCCGCCATTGCGGCTTCCAGCGTACTGCGATCATAATCTTCCTCATAAAAAATCATATCCAGCCGGTCTGCCACCATCGCATTGATCTGATCCGCATCCGCCTGCGGCACCGACCCGTGCTGTTCCAGCGCGTCCCGGTACAGCTTTACAAAATCATTCTCTTTTCCCCGTGTTCCCTGTAACGTCAGTCTTCCCATTCGTATCCTCCTTATACCAAGAACAGCCGGGAGAAACCCCCGGCTGTCTCTTACTTCGGTCCGTCAAGACCGTTCGACCCACCGGCCAAACGCTGGTGTTCATAGGCTGCTGCCACTTCTTCCATTGCCTGCGGAACCGCTCTGCGTTCCACAGATCCCGCGGCAGACGCCTCCGGCGCAGCCTTCTCGGTGTAATTAAACGTAATCGTGCCTTCCTTTGTCGCAGCTGCTTCCGGTTCCGGTACTTCCGGTGCCGCTTCCGGCTTCTGAAGCGTCGCTGCCACAGAAGCGTCTACGGTTGCCATCTCAATCGGAGACTTGCTCTTTCTTACCGGATTATAAGATGCATCCGTATCCCTTGAAGTGATCGGACGAAGCTCCCGTCCCTCTTCCAGAGCCACCATATTCTCCCGAATCTGACGCGGCGCAAACATCTGATTGTACGTACCCTCAAAGATATTCCGATGTTCATCCGCCATCTGACAAATCGTCTCAAACGCATTCTTCGTACGGTACGCCAGGATATCCATCGGCGCAGCCACCTTCCAAAGCGTCGCTTCATCTTCCACATCGTACATCCGTCCGGTATCCTTGTTGTACAACGCATCCGCCACCTGACGCACATGCTCCGGATTGATGGAACCAGCCAGGTCCAGACCATCCTTATGTTCATGGATTTCCAGGAACATCTTCATCCACTCATCCTTCGTAGCCTGCTGCGGCACCTGATTGCCGTCCGCATCCCGGACTTTCTTTACCACCCAGGTACGTCTGGCATCCCCGTTCGCATCCACGATATCTTTCGCTTCCATTGCGCGTCCCCGCCAGATGTTACGCACCGGAGACTGTACCATCTCATACAGCCGCTGTGCCTGTACCGGGTCATGCTTCGCCTGAAGAAGACCCTGCGTAGACAGGTACGTGGTCTTCAGCGCAGCGGAAAGCGCATTCTCCTTCTTTCCGTAATCCGGACTGGAAGGATCAATCACACCCAGATTCCGGGCGAACGTTACCACACGCTGCGATACCGTTCCGGCATTTCCGGTACCATGGGACTTAATTGCCGTTGCCAGCTCCGTATCTGCCACATCCTCTTCCGTCGCCAGAGTATGTCCCTGATCGATCATCGTCTCCGGACGGATCCTGCCAGCCTCGTCTTTGTCAAAGGTCGCACCGAAATACTTAAAGTAATCACCCAACTTCTTCGGATTACCCTTCGCCTTATGATCCACAATCTGATTCAAAGATGCTGCGTGGGACTGCAGATCCTTATACGAAATGATTTCCGTTCCCACGGTCGGACAAAGCGTCTCATGCGCCCAATCCGTCAATTCTCCGAGCAGCTCCCGGTTCTTCGCCAGCTTCTTTTCATACGGAAGATCCGACCGGTACACCTCATTAAACGCATGTTCCAGCTCCATCCGGCGCTCTTTCAATTCCGGACGGGCAACCTCTGCAGAAATCACATCCATGGAATCATTGATCATCAGCGCATAATCGCCGTTTTCCCGAACCTTTGTGGTATCCAACATATTCATCTCAAACGAGAACAACCGCATCGCTTCATCCTTTGTACTCTGCCAGGACGGCGCCCACATACCGGCGGAGTCACCGTCAAAGTCACCATCAAACGCAATGGCTACCAGAGGATTGACCGAAATACCGATCAGCGAGTCATCCTCTACGACCTTCATATACTTCGCGCCATAATCACGCAGAATCGGATCACGCCAGATCATCGTGTAATCCCCGGGCTTTACGCCCAGGTTTTTCATCATTTCTTTGTTCATGGCCACTTCGTTCAGCGCCAGATTCGTATCCGGCGTCCAAACCGCTGTTGCGGAATGCGGCATACGATGGGACATGAAATCATCACGCATGGCATTATGCTTCGTATCAAACTTCCGGTTACGCAGACTGTCCGTGATCGAAGAAAACGCCGTCTCCGCATCCCCTTTCATCCGGGCCATATCCGCCTGATTACCAGCCTGCTCTGCCTTCATGTACATCACAGAATCTTTAAAGAGCCGTACGTACTGATTCGTATAATCATGAATCATGCTCGTACCGTCCTCAAACGTCTGACCGCTGCGCATATGGGAAGACATCACCGGAAGCGCATACATCACCCGATCCGGATACGCCGACTTCTCCGTCGGAATCACCTGCGTCTGTACCCCGGACGGCAGCGTCATCGGGAACGGAATCTCCATAAAACCACCGCGGGAATCCACAGATTCCCGGAACAGATCCACAATTTCGGATTCCGGCGTATTCGCAATGGTTTCCGCATCCGGCATCTGGAACACATACCGTTCTTCGCCCTGATGTGGTACATAACCTTTCCGAAGCGTTCCGGTCTCATCCATATCCAGACCCATCACATTCAGCACTTCCCGGAAATTCGAAACCGCACTGTTGTTTCCGGAAAACGCCTCATCCATCAGATGCGTCGCATTCTTCGCAGACAGCGCCCAGGCAAGCTGTGCGGACACCTTACGGCCACGTCCTGCCTGTACATCATCCTCATCATACTGACGGGTATGCTCATGCGCCGTATGATGCGTAATAATGACCGGAGCAAATCCAATACAACCTTCCTTCACCGTACCATCCGGCAAATGCAGATCCGACGGCTGCTCCATCAAAAGCTTCGCGGAAGCGGCGTTGAAACGGGACACCGCAGAATACGGAGCCTGTACCACATCCAGATCCGGATTCGCCTTAAACAGCGCCACCGACGGTCCAATGCCAGCAGCAGCCGCCTCTTCCTGCGGCATGTTCCGGTCAATCACCTTTGCGACGATACTCTTATTACCGGCAAAATCACAGATCTTATCACCCGCCTGAAGCGGACGGATAGAACCATCCTCTTTGACAACCCCATAATTCTTCGCAAAATCCGAAGAAATCACGGCGCCGTCATCAAACGTCAGACCCTGAAGCGTCAGCTGCGCCATACCAACACCCGTCACTTCCCGACCATCGGAAAGCGTCCTCGGCTCCATACCTGCAACACCAGACGCCGTCAGATAGTTAGAACCAACCATCTGGACACGGTCCGCAGGAATGTTCTCACAATACCGCATCGGACTCGTTGTCATCAGCGGCGCACGCGCTTTTGGATTCTCACTGGGAATAATCTTGCCATCCGGCGTCACCTGCGTGCCTTCGGCCAGATACCGGACAATACCCTGATTCTTTCCGGAACCGGTCAGCACCGGATCCGTATACCCGGCACTATGGTTCTGCGTAATCGCCATATTCGTCCGTCCGGTCAGCTCATACGCATCCATACAGTTATCGTTCGTCAGATCATGTACGGAAGACATATCCGAACGCATATGATGGAAATAATCCGCGGAAACCGTAGAATTTTCCGCCACATCCTTACTGAAATGAATCAGACCCTTTGCCGTCTCAAACCGGGCGTCCAAAATCTCTTTTGGCAGATGCGTCTGCTCCGCCTGACGGATATATGTATCCTTCAGCGATTCGCCTTCCATCTGTGGAATCGACACCTGATACACCGTGGAATACAAACCCCGATACGTGTTATTAACACTGGTAGTCGTACCGATCACCTTACCGACAGTTTCCCCGTCCGCGTTTTCCAAACGCTCACCGGTACTGATCATATCATAACGGATCGTCTCGCTGATATTCTGCTTCATAATCTGTTCCATACCACGAAGCCGTACCCGGGTCATCAAATCCTGACCAGCCGTCTCCGGCGTTTCCGGAACAATATACGCATCGTAACCAGGAGAAAACAACTTATTCTGCGAACCATTGTAATGCGTCTCCACGACACCCTGCTTATCCGGTTCAAAAATCTGACCCAGCTGTCCATCAATCCGCTGCTCTTCATTGTTCCGTCCGATCATCTGATAAGCCGTATACGAAACGATACCATTCTTATCAATCCGGATATCTTCATCATTCACCCGGCAGGCAGACTCCACAATCGAACTCTTGATCGTATCGAACATGGATTGCATAAACGGAGAATCCAGATCCTTCATCGGACGGGCGGATGCCTCATCAAACCGAACCAGACGGTCTTTGATCACACCAGCCTGAAAATCCGTACCACGCACCTCATGTCCGTCAAACCCCAGTTTATACATCGCAGCTACCAGATTGTCATTGTTCCGATAAAGGCCATACGACGAATCCATGAACGCAGACACCATACCAGGATTGAACCGTACGCCAAACGCATCCGGCTCATACGTACCGAACAAAAGATCCATACTATCATTCAGATGCGCCTGTACCTTTTCCTCCGGCGTTCCGGTATACACCCGGCTGCCATTCGACAACGTCAGCGTATCCGCATCCGGTTCATCCGCCGTATCCGGCTCCAGAAGACCCAGCGCTTCAAAAATCGGACGAAGATCCGCATCTTCCGTCGTACTCTCCGGCTGATACAGTTCCGACTTTCCGGTCAGTACATCCCAGTACGTCTGCTGAATCGGCGCAATCGACGCATCACCGGAAAACAACGGCACATACTCTTCATCATCCCCATACTCCCGAGCCTCTGCCGCCAGACGTTCCACATCCACAGCTTTCATAAAATTTTCCCGGGCGGACGTTACCGCATCCCGAAGAAACGTCTCCGCCTCTTCCTTCGTATTGTACACCCGATGGGAATCCGTATGGTTGTTCTGACTATGAATCATCAGAATCTTTCCATACTTATCGCCAGGAGCCGGCTCCGTAAAGCCCACCATGGTGTGCATCGTCGGACCATCATCCGTCATCGACACATAACTGAGCCGCTGCTGACCGCCGGTCCGGCTGTTCTTCATAAACGCAGGGGAACCAATCTTCTGCCCCATATAACGTCCACGGGTATTCTCCCGATCCGGATGCTCGCCGATGGCATATTCAATCAGCTTCTGCGTTTCCGCAATCGTCGGCTGATACGAAGCGGAATTTCGATCCTGCGTCCGCATGTAAAACGAATGACCATCCTTGTACACACGGCCGATAAAAGACTCATTCCGTTTCGTATCCGTCAGACGCACCGAAATTTTCGTATTGCTGATGTTTGCCTTCAACTGACCCGGGAACCGGTCTTTCGACACGCTATACGGAATCCCGTGTTCCTGCAACATCTGCAGGATCCCCGCCGAACGCTCCATCGCCTCCGGAGACATCCGATCTGCCGCCGGAACGTTCATCCAGGACGCAACACTCTGATAATCCGAATCCGACAGATACGAACGAATCCGGGAAAGTCCGGACGCATCCTCCGCGGTATATGCCATACCGGCCTGCCGGTACTGTGTCACACCGTTATTGTTCGTATACTGCTGATACAGACCGAACGTACGTTCTCCAGACGGTTCCGCAGAAAATTCCGGATGAAAACCGCTGCCATTCTCATTCGGAACAAAATGCAGCATCTCATCCGTATTCGCATACAGAATCTCCGTGCCGTGCGACAGCACCGTGCTGCGGTGTGCGAACCGGGGATCAAACGGAGAAATCGGAAGATGTCCACCGGCCGGAACAATTCCTTCGTTCCGACGCCGATCCGCTGCAGGTCCACGCATAGGCCACGCCAGCGTCTCAAAATATTCATTGGCGTACTGCGTGTACACTTCCGCATACTGCGAACGATCCACCACATCACCACCAACTACCGGCTGAAGCGCATCATTCACAGCATTCAGAAAAAACGACCGGGTTGCCGTCTCCATACGAAGCGGCGCACCAGAACGGTCACGCATGCCGGCAAGCCTTGTCGATACATCCTGCCGCAGCTTTCGTCCCTGCGTTGCCGTGATCAGCGGTTTCTTGTCGGAAAGCGCCTGATTGTTATAATCTTCCACAATGCGAGCAAACACGTATTCGTTCGCACTGGCATTCAAATCAAACATGGTTTGTTCACTCATCGCAAAAAACCTCCTCGTAATTCTTGCTTTTTTTTCTATCTGGATTCATTATACCGGAGGTTCTCCAAGAATACAATCCACGAGTTCTAATTATATTTCCGGAAAGACAAAAAGCCGTCGCGACGCTTGCGTTCGCAACGGCCCTCCGCCAGAAAAATAACAGAAAACACAGTGTTAAGAAAAGCAAATAAGAAACAGCACAACCATATTCACCGTTCTTGCAGTCATTATATCAGAGAAACACCCGTTCGTCAAGAAAAAACTTCTGATAAATGAGAAGACTTTAGAAAATCACCTGATTACTGTGCAGATTCCACCGAAATTCCGGAATCATCATCCTCAAACAAAAACGTTTCTTCCGTACCCTCCGGAATAGATACATCCTCCGCAGATGTGGCATCTTCCGTCTCGGTTTCAGTTACCGCATCCTCGCCAAAAGAAATACCATCTTCCGTATCCGTATCCACCGGCTGCCGCGGATGTGACGGCAGCGGCGCCTCGCCGGTCACTTCCAGATACGCATCGTCCGTATAGCCATACAACAAAGACCCATCCGGCGACGATACCGTATAACGGAACACCGTTCCATCCTGCTTTGTCAATTCCGTCTGTCCCACTTCCAGACCCTGACTGTTCTGCGACTGAATATCCGAACGCCCCGCATGTGCATCTACATACAGCGGCAACTGCCGGTAACCCCGCACCAGAACATCTTCGACAATCGCAATATTCAGCTCCGACGCATGATAACTGGTACCATACGAAGCAGCATCTTCTCCCCAATAACCGGAATCCACCATGTACGCCGCCAGATCCTGTGCATCCGAACCATACAATTCATACCGATTGGCCAGCAACGACGCTTCCATCGCAATCCCCATCGGATCATCCGACGCCAGACGCTGACACAAAACCGCAATCTGAGACAACTGCTTCTCCGTCAAATCGTACGTAGCAAACGAAATATCCTGTGTCTCCGACGAACGCTCATCACGAAGCGCCGCTACATCCGAAGCAACCGGCTCCACGTACAAGACATAATACAAACCGTTCCAGGTAAACCAGAACATCTGCCGCCCATCCTGAAGCGTCAGATCGTCTTTTAAAAACGTCACCTCAGACACATCCACATCCCGTACCGTTCCATCATCATACGTCAAATGCAGCGTCTCCACATCCAACGGCTCCCCCGCCAGAGGATCCGTACAATAATCCGCGGTAATCAAAGCAACCGGAACCGGTGTAATCGTAAGCCTGCCGTCCCCAAACGGACTGGACAACAGCAACTCCGTCTGCGTTTTTACTACACCGACTTCCGGAAATACAAATTCCGTAATCGGAGACACCGTACCATCCGGCTGTGTCATAGACATGGACACCTGTTCTTTAAATAGCGTATCACCCACATACACCGTCTGACCATAAGAAACCGAAAGCTGCTGCAGATTCTGCGGAACAATGGAAAGTTCCGTATCGCCGTAATCGGACGTCACAGTAAGCGTCATTGCTTCGCTCAAATATTCCGGCGCATCCAGCACCGAAAACTCCCGGCTGGTCCCAGTTGTTCCATCCGGATACGTCAGCGTGAAAATCACCCGGTTTTCATCAAACAGATCACCCAACGTTGCCGTTTCGTCATAACTGGCAGACAAATCCGTCGGCGTCACCACATCCGTCTCCCAAGACACAGTACCGGCATTCGTCTCTACCGGAATCGTACAATGTGTCGTCATCGGCACCGGATCCGACGTTACCGAGACATCGGTAACCGTCCGGGACATCCCATCCGGATACACCGCAGTAACCGAAAGCTTTGACGGATCCAAAGGCTGACCGGCATATACCGTACCGTCATACGAGACAGTCAACGAATCCGGCTTTTGATACGACAGCTTTTGATCCAGCCAAAACCCACGACTATAAGCCACCAAACGATCCTCCGTTCGGTCATACCAGACATGCGACGCAGGATACGGAATCCCGACCAAACTTCGATAAGAAAAGGTCGTATTCTCCGAAGATAACGTTTCATCCGCATAAAACGGATCCGAAAACGAAACCGATAATCGGACAGGCACAAACAGAACAAACAGCAAAAACAATCCGCCGATCACACATGCGCCGATGCAAAGATTATGAACGAATCGTCGAAGCGCTTCTTCCTCCTCTACAAAACGAAACCGTATCATGCATCCACCTCCTCGACCCAGATCGAAGACAGCAGATCTAAAAATCCGGTATCCGACAAAGCGACCGAAACACCAAGGTCTGTCATAGCAGACAGTGTCCCGGTGAAACCGATACCGTCACCCAGATCCACGCAAACCCGATACGCCTGATACACAAAACCCTGAGCATCAGAATATTGCTGCGAATACCAGTAACAAGGATATGCCCCGATCGACGATTGCATCACATCGGAAACCGCAACGTCCGAAACACCCTCCTGCTCATTATAATAAACAAGCGCCGTGTTCCGATCCGAGACAAAATCCGTATACACATCCGGATGCTCCTCGAACGAAAACGTCCAGGACGGATTGCCGGAAAGCCCCTGCGACGGCTGAACAGATAAAATGCCATCCGATAACGTCTGTACGTCATAAATCGGATGTGTCAAAAAACCAGCCTGCCACGTTCCATCCGGAGACGTCAAACCTTCCGGATGACTGTCTTTGGAAACCTCAGCCTCCCCAAACAGCAATCCCATCGACACCGGCTCCACACTTCGCGCATCTTCAGGAACTGCAATCGGATCCATCACAGACGTATCGGTAAACAAAAGCTGAAACGAACCATCCGTTACAGAAACCGTCCGTCCGGGATACGCCACCAGCATCGGATCTTCCAATACAAACGACAGTTCACAAACCACCGGACGACCGGTCGTTACCGAAAATAAAAGCGACAGCTGTGCGGCCCCCTGGGACGTATCCGCCGTTCCATACGGAAACAGCGGCACATAACGAAACAGTTCGGACAATTCCTCCTGTTCATACAAATGGGACAAACATCCATAGGAACGTCCCTGATACGAAACTTTCCCCTCATACGTCCAGGCACTTGCCTGCTGGCTCCACCAATCAGACGATAACAAAAGCGACGCGTTCTGGTATGCAGTCCATTCCTCATTGGAACGGACAAACAACTGATCCGCGCCTTCCTGCCAATACGCCTCACAATCCGTCAACCGTTTTCCTTCCGAACCATACACAGACGTACCAATCGACCATTGCGCCTGGCTGGTCATACCGGGAACGTATGCAAACGAACCATCGTACGTAACCGAAACCGGCACCTCCGCTTCCGTCTGCGACAGCGTACCAGACAACTGTCCCTGTAGCGACGCTACATCCTGAATCGCACCAGCCAGCCGGGAACGCGCCGTTGCTTCCGATGGAAACCAGACGCTCTTAACCGTCAACACGCAGCATAACATACAAAGGCAGCCTGCGGCTGCCGCAATCCATCGTTTTCTCTTATGCATTTGCACATCACTCCATAGCAAGAAATTCAAACATAGTTCTGAATATATTATACCAAGAATACAAACGCATGGCAAGTGATTTCGCGTAATTTTCGTCTCATTTATGAGCAGAAAATAATTGACAAACCACCCGAACAAACCTATAATAAAGGTATGCAAACATATGCAAAGGTATGCAAAAATAGAAAAAAAAAACAACAAGGAGGCAGTTATGAAAAACAAGGAATATTACACCTCCGGCGAATGCGCAAAAGCACTCGGTGTGACCAAAGACACCATCCGCCGATGGGACAAAAAAGGAATTTTAAAACCAACTTACATCGTACCAAACACCGGATGGCGCATGTACACCGCTGCGCAAATCAAGGACTTTATCGAACAGAACAAACGATGACCACGAAACCAACAAAGGAGGAACCAAAATGGCCCGCACAATGGATGAAACCCTGCGGTTCATAACCCAGGATTATCTACGACAAGTGGATCCAGACAATCCTCCCGATCCCGATACGCTGATTGGCGACATCCTGGAACGCATCGCAAAAAGTTACGAAACGACGAACAACCACCGGCCAAAAAACCAGCAATGGAAAATTCCCAACAGGTTGCTTCCATCTCAGGTAGCAGACATCCTGCTGCGCCTGTACCCGATCGCAAACATTGCATGCGCAGGCGTCTCTGCAGACCGATCCTACGATATGCTGTCCATCTACAACACCGAAGGACCGGACGCCGGCATCTATACATCGGATACAAAGACATTCCGGACACTGATTGCCCGATACGCCTACACCTTTTCCAAAAAAGAAATCGACGATACCCTCACCAAATTGGAAGATCAGGCGCCGCGGCTGGGACTGTGCGAACAGAAAAACCTGATCGCCGTAAACAACGGCATCTTCGACTACGACAAAAAACAACTGCTGCCCTTTTCCCAGGACATGGTGTTCATCTCGAAATCCAAGGTGAATTACAATCCGAACGCAAAAAACGTCGTGATACATAACAACGACGATGGAACGGACTGGGACATGGAAAGCTGGATGGATGATCTGACCGACGATCCGGAAATCGTCAACCTGTTATGGGAAATCCTGGGTGCCATCATTCGTCCGAACGTTTCCTGGAACAAATCCGCCTGGTTCTACTCCGATACCGGAAACAACGGAAAAGGTACGCTGTGCGAACTGATGCGGCAGCTGTGCGGCGAAGGCACCTACGCTTCCATTCCACTTGCAGACTTTTCCAAAGACTTCATGCTGGAACCGCTGCTTCACGCATCCGCCGTCATCGTAGACGAAAACGACGTCGGAACCTTTATTGACAAGGCTGCCAACTTAAAGGCAATTATCACCGGCGATGTGTTTCAGATGAACCGGAAACACAAATCCGCCATTGCGTATCGGTTTCGTGGATTCATGGTCCAATGCTTGAACGAACTGCCCCGCATCCGGGACAAATCCGACAGCTTCTACCGAAGACAGCTGTTCATTCCGTTTACGAAATGCTTCACAGGAAAAGAACGTAAGTACATCAAAGACGACTACCTGCATCGACAGGACGTACTGGAATATGTACTGTATCGGGTGCTGAACATGAATTACTACACCCTGTCAGAACCGCAGGCATGTATCATGGCGCTGAACGAATACAAACAGTACAACGACCCGGTACGGCAGTTCATCGAAGAAGTCCTTCCGGAATGTGTCTGGGACCTGCTGCCGTACAGCTTCCTGTTTGATCTGTACCGCGCCTGGTTCGAAAAAAACGCGCCAAACGGAACGCTCCAGGGAAAAAATACCTTCATCAACAGCCTGCGATCAATCCTGAAAGGGAACGGAGAATGGTTCATCTGCGAACGATCCAATACCGTACGAACAGGAAACCACATGGACAAAGCAGAGCCGCTGATCCTGAAATACAACTTAAAGGACTGGATGACACCACTGACCATCAACTCAAAAGACCCACTAACCGCCTGTCATCCGAAAATACTAAACCCCAACTACCGCGGTCTGTTGCGCGTCACAGCAAAGGATCCGGACGATACCGAAGAAGACTGAAAAAAAGAGATGCTTACAACGGCATCTCTTTTTTTGTGCCAACGCTCCCTGTACAAAAACAGGAGAAGAAGAAAAAGAACGGCCGACCTTTCAAAATGCATATTCATGTAACGCTACACCGAGCGTATCACATGTATCACATTTTTTCAGGTTTTTTTCATATAAGTGAAAAACTGTCAACATCACGTCAACATTTCAAAGAGTGCTAAACGTAAGCCCCACAAAGGTATACGCGTCAAAATGAGTACGTGATGATGACAGTTCTTTGTTTTTTTAAAAAATATCTTAAAAAAATGTGATACATGTGATACATGACCATTTTACCCTTGTACCATAAGGGTTCTTGCGTATCACATTCTGTATCACATTTGAAAAAACGTATCACATTTGTGATACGAAATGTGATACAGCCCCCAAAACGTATCACATTTAAGAAAAAATGTGATACACACCGTATCACATCTAAAATACCCGCAAACCCGCATGTACACTGGGTTTTTCCCATCTTTTCATTCCTTACGTATCACATTTGTATCACTTTTCCAAACGAAATGTGATACACATAAATATACAAAAACAATGAATATTTATACGTATTGCAGAACCAGACAAATCTTTTACAACATCATAGATACGAGAGCAACTGTAAAAAAGGAGAACTACTTATGAAAGACCGTACCGCTCCGTGCATCTACTACGTTTGTGCGCACGAACCCTGTAAAAAGAACATCCAGGACGTTACTATGAAGAAATGCAAAAACTGCAGCAAGTACCGTCCCAGAAAAACAGCAAAACGGGACGAAACCATTCGTCACAAACGGCAGAAAGACAAAGATCGTCACGACAACTGGAAGCAGTCGTTCTAAGAACGGCGCTTCTTTTTCTTCCTCGCTGCTTTTGTACAAGAATACAAAATTCATCCTACATCTTCCTACAACAGAAAAATTCGGGTGATCCCTTGACTTAATATGAAAATTAAGTTATAATGAAATTTTAACAACAAGAGTGTGTGCGCTTTGTAACAATTTGCCTTGCTGTGCATCAACCATGCAAAGATGCTTACAAACAACACACACAGGGAGGATGCAATCCCTGAAACCCGCGTCCGTAGATGCACCCCTGGAAAGGTGACATATTGCGTAGCTGGCTTCCCGGGCGGGAGGACCAGCAGGCCGGGTTTTTTTCTTTCCGACAAAAAAAACAGGGAATAAATCGCTCCTGTTTTTTATACCAATACCAACAAAAAGAAAGGAGAAATCCCCCATGTCCAATACAATCACACCGCCAGACCCCTTAGAAACATTCCGGAGCGTCTGCCGCTCCATCAACCTGGAAAACGCCATCTTTCCCGCACCGAACTGCTACTGTGTGGAATATTACAACAGCGACGGACAACTCGTCCGTCTCCGTGAGTTCAAACACGTAAACGGAAACAGTATTCCGACCGGCAGATCCGCAACGCATCCTGCCATGATGCGCGCCTACGGACACCTGAAAGCCCTGCGGGAAATCATGGGCTTTGGTACCACACCGACAAAAAAGGTCTCCCTTTAACGGGGAGACCATTTTACCCTTGTACCATAAGGATTCTTGCGTATCACATTTGTATCACTTTTCCAAACGAAATGTGATACAAATAAACATACAAAAAGTTACCATGAAGAAATGCAAAAACTGCAGCAAATACCGTCCCAGAAAAACCGCAAAACGGGACAAAACCATTCGTCACAAACGGCAGAAAGACAAAGATCGTCACGACAACTGGAAGCAGTCGTTCTAAGAACGGCGCTTCTTTTTCTTCCTCGCTGCCTTTGTACACAGGCAAAAAATCCAATACATCTTACACCTTTCTACAACAAAAAATTCGGGTGACCACTTGACTTAATGTAAAAATTGAGTTATCATAAAAGAGCGTGTATGCTTTGTGACAATTTTATGGTTTCGTGCATCAACCATAAAAAGATGCTTACAGACAACACGCCCAGGGAGGATGCAATCCCTGAAATCCGCGCCCGTAGACGCACCCCTGGAAAGGTGACGTACTGCGTAGCTGGCTTCCCGGGTGGGAGGACCAGTAGGCCGGATTTACTTTTATCTCAGACTGTCTACCGGTTTTGGGTTACAGACTATCCTGACCAAAAAAATCCATCGGTTACCAACCGCAAAGTCCATTGCAGAATGACAGAGCCTGCAACAAAACATAAAAAAGGTCTCCCTTCAACGGGAAGACCTTTTTTTTATTTACCAAACAGACTTCGTATTTGCCGTTTCCTGCCATTTTCCGGATTCAGACAGTCTTTCTATCCAATCGACCATAAAAACCGCCATACGGGCCGGATACGCTGTCAAAAGGACGACAAACGCGCAACGTTTGAAATACATCCCGATGCGAAAGAAACGACGACAGATGGGACTGTACCACCTTTCCATTCAGCATCATCTTAGACGCCTGTACCAACTCCATCTGAAATTTCGCCCGTGTCAACGCCACGTACAGGATCCTGCGTTCCTCTGCAGTCTCCTGTTCATCGCCCGGATTCCCATCCGAAAACACCTCTTTTACCGGATGCAGTACATACACCACATCCCACTCCAGACCTTTTGCACTGTGTACCGTAGAAATCACCAGCGCATCCTTCCACCCCTTTTCTGCCTGCGCATCCAACATCAGATTATCCAGAAAATCCTGAACCGAACGGGACGAACCTGCCATATCCCGCAAAATTTCCATATCACCAGACAATGCCTGCTTTTCTTTCACAATCCGTTCCACTTCTTTTTCTGACGTGGTACGTTCATACTGGCGCACCAACAGATTTCCATAATGCGCTTCTGCCGCACAAATCTTCCCGGCAACCGTCGTCTGCTTACAAAACGCATCCCAGAAATTTTCAAAATCGCTCAATGCCGTCGCAGCTTTGATGCTGATCAAATACTTCATCGGATGAAGCACCACATCCACACCGGATACCACAAGTTTATCCAGAATCTGTGAAATCGTACGTCCGCCGATACCCGGATATTCCTGAAGAACCATACGCCACGCCAATTCATCCTTATCATTCAGCGCCAGCCGCAGATAACTGATCGCCATTCGTACCGTATGCTGCTCCACAAACCGTTTCCCGCCGTATTTGACAAATGGAACCTTCTGCCTGACACATTCCTGTTCCACATACGCGCTGCCTCTCGCCTGCCGGACCAGAACCGACTGATCCGACAACGCGATGCCCTGCTGCTGCCGCTCTTTTACTTTGGCCACCAAATAAGCAGCAGCTTCCTTATCATCCGCACAGTTTACCAATCGCGGCATATCACCGTGCATCTGCGCGATCAACTGCTTCGGAATTCCTTCTTCCGCATGCGTCATCATCGCATTCGACACATCCAGAATCTCCTGCGTAGACCGGTAATTCTGAACCAATGAAACGACATGGCAACCCGGATACCGTTCTTCGAACGTCAAAATATTCTGAATGTCCGCAGACCGGAATTTGTAAATCGACTGATTGTCATCTCCAACCACACAAAGATTCCCCTGCTTCTTCGTCAAAAGCCTGAGAATCTTCTCCTGCAGACAATTCGTGTCCTGATATTCATCGCACATCACATACCGATACCGCTCACTCATACTTTCCAGAAACACCGGACGGGAACGCAACAATCCCAGAAATTTCACAAGCATATCATCAAACGTTACATAATGACACCGTTGTTTCTCCGCCTCATAATTCAGCAGAACCACCAACACTTCTTCCCGGTAATTCTGTAACACCTGATTGTCCATGGAGCTTATGGCGGCATTCACTGTCACCTGCTGGTTCTTACTGATACTGATCACACGCCGCAGCACACCAACCGGCGGAAACTCCTTGATCTGCTCTTTCGTCAGGGTACTTCCGTCCAGATACGTTTTGCGGATACCTCGCATCAACGTATCGTCATCCCCGTCATCCAGAATCCGATACTTCGGAAGTAACAGCATGCTCTGATATTCACGAAACATCTTCATCGCAAACGAATGGAACGTCATTGCCGTTACCTGCTCTCCGTCCGCACCAACATACGAAACCAGCCGTTCCCGCATCTCCTGCGCGGCTTTATTCGTAAAGGTCAGCAACAGAATCTGATACGCCGGCACACCGTTCGCGATCAGATACGCCACTCGCGTAATCAGCGTATGCGTTTTTCCTGTACCGGCACCGGCCAGCATCAACTCATAACCATCCACAATCGTCGCGGCTTTCCTCTGCTCCGCATTCAAAGAATCCAAAAAATCCATACAAACTTACCTCATCCGGCGGTAGCCTTTCTACCGCCTATACCGATACAACACCAACCGTCACACTGTCCGACATCGTCTGGAACCGCACCAGCAGTTTATGATACCGATAGTACCACCGCTTATTCACACAACCTGCCATCACCAGCACCGGTGCGTTCTGATCAAACATCCGCGGATTCAATTGCATCCCACCCTTTGCCACAACCTGAAGATTGTGATTCAGACCAAACAGAAAATCCGAAGATTTCGTATCCGCTGGTACCGTACAAATGTACCGCTGCCGCTCCAAAATTACCAGCATCCCGATCCAGCGCATCCAGTCCAGCGACCCCATATGCACCATACCGTATTTCGCATACTGTTTCCGATTCTTCTCAAAAAATTCCGCAGGATACTTATAACACCACAGCATATCCTGATACAACTTATTTACCCGAACGTCCAGACGTTCCATCACCGCAAACAATGCGTCAATCGACACTTCCTGCGGTTTCCGGCAAACCTGAAACGCATACTTTTCAGCCTTCTCTTCCATACCCGCTACACTTCTTCCTCATTTCGTATCATAACCCTGCGCCATACAGCAAAATCATCGGATGCAGTTCCGGAAGCGTACATAAATATACACCGGAAAGTGCTTCCGCCGGCATCGGCCCCAGCTCACGACTGTCTTTGCTGTTCGTACGGTTATCCCCCAATACGTAATATTCATCCTCTGCCAATGTCACCGATACCGGCTCCATCTGGTAGGTACCGGCTGCCTGCTGATACGCTGGTGGCAGCTGCTCTCCATTCACAGATACCGTACCTTTTTCCGTAATTTCCACCGTATCCCCCGGCAGTCCGATCACCCGTTTGATCAATGTTTCATTCTCTGATACGTCCCAAAGAACAATATCGTACCGATCCACATCCGACAAACCGAACTTTTGTACCAAAATCCGTTCGCCGTTATGTAGCGTCGGCTCCATAGACGGGCCATCGACCACCCGGATATCCGAAACAAATGTTCGAACCACCAGAATCGTCAACAGCACACCGACAAACAGCAACACCAGACTGAACCATTCCGGCAGCTTTCGTTTCTTCTCAGAACCATGTTCTGCTTTTGTTCCTCTGTCCAAAAACCCTACCTCCCAACATGCTTACCAATATACCGGATCGTCCGCTGCGTTCTCCTTCGCGCGCACTTCCTCCCGAAGCTGTTCCGCCATCTGTTCCGTATACGCTTCAATGCGATACGTCTGTTCATACCGGCTACAGCCTTTCGGATCCATTTCCCGGAGTTTTTTCGGATCAAATGCATACAGCGGATACGCATGGAAACCGGATTCCCGAACCACCGGCCGCCCGCCGGACAGCACCGGACGTCCAATCTGCTGCGCGTCCACAAACGCTTTCACCCTCGCAAATTCCGGATGGCTGGCGTTTAAATACGTCATATACTCCGGCATCAACCGCCCCGGCCCCACAAAATGTCCCAGGTTCATCGTAACCGGAACCATCGGATCATCCGCTTTGTAAAGCGCCAGGCACAACGGTTCGGATTTGTAATTCTCCACCCGAAATTTCATTTCCGGCTCGGCTTTCGCCAAATAATTCCACATCAAAAAGCAACCCCCGCTTTCCCTTTTTCTTCTCATTTTACAACAGAAACGGTCATCTTACAAGTGAATTCGCTTCGCTCTATGAAGCGCCTGCTGGATGTTGTACTCCGACAGATTCTTCGCGATCTGTCCAACCAGATCCGTACCATCCGTTGCTTCCCACCGTGCAGGCATCCAAATGCCCTGCTCGTACCGTCCCGGATGATACACAAACGACCCCTGTTGCTCTACATCCCAGAAAAACGTCCGCTCATATACATTTCGAACAGTTCTCAGCGGCGTTTGACCGGCAATCAGCTTCCTGCGACCCCTTGCCCGAACAACCGTTTGCATTGACGCAAAACCTGCCGGATGCATGCAGCCAAGCTGTACCAGATACCAAACATGCATCAGATACGACAACGAAAACCACAAATCCCGTTCCGTACAGTCCAACCCATGGCCATACGGCGCCGCCCCGGTTTGAATACAAAGCTGATTCAACCCCGGAATGACACCAAACAGCTGACAGATACCGGAACCATCCGAGAACATCACATGGATTCCGCCACGAATCCCCCGATTCCACGCATTTTCCACATCTGCACGCAGCGCCACAACGGTAAACGTCGCCGTTTTCTCCTGTGGATCCGTCAAAACAAGTTCTACATTCCAAAATGGAACCTCAAAACTCCGCACCAAATCACAAGGAACCGTATGTTCAAACCCCTCCAATGGAAACGCAGCCTCTAACTTCTGCAGTTCTTCCCAGGAAAGATAAATCCGAACACTGGGCGGCGCCGCCGTAAACGCAGAACACACAACATGCGCAATCGCAGGATCGCATTGCACACAAGGCATCTCATCCGGTTCCGAAACAAAATCCCGCCCCAAAAGACGCTCATAAATCGTCTGATACACCGTCACGTCCCGCTTTTGCTGCTCTTCCAACGGCAACACGTCATACGTTTCGTCCCACGGAACCGAAAATTGCTTTTTCCCCACTTGTTTCCACAGATCCTGATGCAGATCCGTATCCAACATCATTGCCATATTTAAAACCGGAACGGTATTCCGTTTCGTGACAACTTTCGTACCCTTGTGTTCGCTTGTCAACAACTCCAACGCTTTCGCCATACCATTGTCACCCTTTCTTTTCACAGACTCTATATCTACATTATACTACATTCATGTTGAGAAATCAACAACGAAATGGCGCAAAAAAAGCCCTCCTGTGATCCCACAGAAGGGCCAATTCGTCACAATCCGTACGTCCGGTCACCTTGCGCCAGTTCCTTTTGCATGGTATACGAATACATCGCAGAAGGAAGCATCCGCCCATGCATGGAACGATCCACCTCATAGATATAATCATACTCCTGTGCTACCGTAGGAAGCCCCAACCGCCGAAAACGCGCTTCCCGGGTCTTTTCCAGATCGATCGGACCGGAAGACGGTGCTTTCGCCGCAAACTCTGCCTGACGCTTCGCGTTCTCACTCATCAAATCGCTCAAACTTCGCAGCGCAGCCTGTACCTTTTCCGAATACGACGGCACCTCTTTTTCCGGAAGGTTCGGACGAACCTTATCCTTCGCCATCGGCACCGCCACCAACGCAGCGGCTACCTCCCGATTCATAACACGTACCGAACCATTCGTCATCAACACTTTGACCGAATCCTGCTCCTGAAGCAGATTATCCAAAGACAGGGAAATCAAATCCGTCACATCCGTGACCTTCGGATCGATCACTGATGCCATCCCGTCATAATACGCCATGATTGCATCCACATTCGCTTCTGCGCCATACGTTGCCCGCGCCGCATCGATCGCATTTTTTCTGGCATTTTCCAGACCCAAAAGCTGTTTGTTCCGCTCCTGTTCCTTTACAACTTCCTCATTGATCAGTTCCAGCAGATGCGTTTCCTGCTCCAAATCCTGCTGCTTTATCGAAACAACCTGAAGCGCCTGCTGTTTCGTCAGATCTTCCTGTACGGAAGAACCGTCCACAGCCTTTGTCTCAGACACTTCTTCCGTACGATCTTGCGTACAATCTTGTGTAGCAGCTTGTGTAAAACCTTGTGTACGCGCTTGTTTTAATCCCGCTGTCGGCACGTCATCATACACCGTACCGTGCGCCGTCAATCGTTTTCCCATCCCACATCATTCCTTTCAACCGCCATAAGACGGACCGGAAGGCTGCGACGGATTCATCTGTTCATTCAGGAAATCAAACGTACGCATTGCCTGCTGATAATACGACTGTTTGGATGCATGCGGAGACATCCGATCCATAAACGACTTCTTCTTTGCCTGTTCCGACGGCAGCACCTCTGCCAGTTTTCCCATCTGACGCAGATCCCCATCGTTAAAAATCTTATACTGCGCCTGTACCCGTTCGATCGATGCCATCAGCGGCTCCGCCTGCATCGCTGACATCTGCTTCAGCCCTTCCATGGCGAGCAGCTTATCGCTTTTTGACAGATTACTCCGTTCAATCGCAGCCTGTCCTTCCTGGTAATACACCGCAACCGCAGACAAATCCTTCTGATACATCTTCGCATACATCTGCTTGTCCTTACTGGACATCCCGTGCATCAGGTTGTTCGTCTGATTCAACACATCTTCCCGGATTTTCGCAGACATGTTAAACCGCTCCGCATACACCTGCCGTTCCTCTGCCGATACCACCGGCAGCTTCGTAAAAAAGCCGCGTTCCACGTCTTTTGACGCCTGGGACACCATCTTCATATCCTTTGTCGTTCCCATACCGTAGCCGTGCGCTTTATCCCACTTCTCCAGCTGTGCCGCCTTCTGCGCCGCCATCTTCGCATTCCGCTTCTGCGCTTTCTGTACCGACCGGGCCGCCATCATATTCATCATCGTACCGCTCTTACCGGACATCGCCAACGCACTCAAGCCGCCGGCAAAATCTTTAGAAAACGTACCGTTCTTCCGGTACTGATGCACCAAAAACGGCGCTTCCATAATACCCCAGCCGGCCTGCCGCAGTGCATGCACCTGCATCATTGCGGAAAACGCTCTGCCGCAGCGCTGACGAAACGTTGGCTGATCCATCTTCTTTACGAACTTCTCCCGATCCTTTTCCAGCTTCTCCTGCGCTTTCGCATCCTTCCGCTGGTCCAGCTTTTCGCAGCCAAACGTCATATGCTGATATTCCGACATGCTCTTCGGCACATTCGGGAAATCCGTCAGGCTCTTGCAGTTTGCAAACATCATCTCGCCGGATTTTATGCCATTGCCAAGCCGCGGCGTATTCTCCAGCTTCGTGTTATTGACAAACATCATGTTTGCATTCTTCACCGTACCGGGAATTACCACCGGACCCTGCTTCAGATTTCCGCAGTTTGCAAACATAAACGATGCGCTTTCCAGCTGCGGCGGAAAATTCACATTCGCCACCTCCAGCTGCGAACAACCCTGAAACATGGCGTTCGAACGCTTCAAAGACTTCGGAAGCTGCGGCGCCGATTTGATGTTCGTATTCATAAACATCAACTGCCCGTTTTCCACACCTTCCGGAATCTGGATCTTCGATCCATCCGTCTCCTGTCCGATATACCGCAGCACCTCTACCGATGCAGACGAACCGTCTTTTCCGGGGATCTTGATCTTCTGTACCTGAAACTGCTTCGGATCATACGTAAACGATCCCAGATCGCCTTCGTACCGGCACATTCCGTCCGAATCCTTATATTCCAGATGGCGGACACCTTTCCGGGCCATTTCTTCTGCCTGGTCAAATTCGGCCTGATCCACCCATTCTTCCTGTTCCATTGTTCTCTTATCTTCCACCATATCTGCTTCCTCCCACTGTTATTTCACCGAAACACCCTGGGCCTCAAATTCCGCCCGGATTCCCGGGCTGTCCTTTGTCAGCTTTCGAATCGACAGATCTTCCGTCTTATCGTTCAGCAGACGAAGGTTTCGTTCCGAAGACACCAGCGCCTTCCGTACTTTCTGTAAATGATCAATGCTCTTATCAATCTCATCCAACGCCGTCTGGAAATTTCGGCTGGCAAGATCATAATTGCGGGATACCGCATCCTTAAAGGTCATCAGATTCGCTTCAAACCGGGTCGCATCCAGATTCAGACTCTGAATCCGATGCAGCTCTCTTCTGGCATCCAAACTGCGAAGCGCCGCATTTCGAAGCAATGTAATCATCGGCAGGAAAAACTGCGGACGAATCACATACATCTTCGGATACCGATAGGAAACATCCACAATCCCGCCATCATACAGCTCCGATTCCGGTTCCAGAAGCGATACCAGGATCGCATACTCGCAGCCTTTTTCCCGGCGGTCTTTGTCCAGTTCCTTAAAGAAATCTTCGTTTTTATGCTTCGTCGCGGTCGTATCCATCTCATTTTTCATCTCAAACATAATGGACAGCAGCTCCACGCCATCCGAAGCTTCCCGAAAGATAAAATCCCCTTTGGAACCGCTTCGCGCATCATTATCCTTTTCAAAATACGCATCCGGAAACAAAGCCATCCGCATTTGATTGAACTGGCTCAGACAATGCTGTTCCAGGGATTCTCCCACCATCTTCGTAGATTGACGGGCTTTAAAATCCCGATAGTATGCCAGCTGTTCCTCTTTCAGTTTCAGCTGTACCTCATATTCGGAACGAAGCTGTTGTTCCGCAAGTTCCTGCTTCATTCCCTGCTGCGACAATTGATTCTCCAGATTCGAAATCTTCCAGTCCCGGTCACGCACCGCATCCAACAAACGATGTTCCGCTTCCACTTCTCGCTTCGACAGCAAGGTCTCCAATTCCGCCACCTTTTGCTGATGCTCCACTTCCCATTTCGTCTGTAACAACTCCACCTGCCGGGCTACTTCCGACCGAAACGCATCGTCCCGCACCTGCTGAACGATTTGCGCATACGCAGCGTCCTCCAGATCATAAGACACCCCACAATTCGGACAAACAATTTTCATAGCTTATTCTCCCACAATCAATATTCCAATTCCGATTCCATATCCGGTACATCCAAAAGATCTTCCAGACCGTTTCGTTTCCGCATCGTCAGTCCTTTCATCAACAGATCTTCCTGCGCCTGTGTGAGAGGAATCCCCACAGCGTTCTTTGCCATCACATCCGCCATTTCGTTCCCCTCGATACCGGTATGTGCAGCAACCTTCTGGAACGATACCTGTGTGAGACGTTCCGGACTGCGCATAAACGCGGCATAGGCTTTCGTACCTTCCTCATTGGCCCGCCAGCCACCGGTCGGCTTCGCCCACTCTTCGATGCCTTTATAATCATACAGAATCGTCAAATCCGGAAGCTTCAGTTCTTCCGCCTTTCGTACCGCAGCCATCGCACCCTCGATCTCTCCGGCAACATTTCGCATCGCAGCCATGGACGGATCCGTTCCTTTCCCCTGTAACGGATATTTCTTCCCATCCACACACAAAAAACCGCCGTATCCATAGACACTTGTCTTCGGATTAAACGAACCATCCACAAATGCATACGGCCCTTCCGGCGTCACAGATTCCGGCTGCGGTTTCTTCTCCGAAACCACTTCCTTTCCGGTCACAAAACCAACCGCATCTTCATACGTTGGAAACTTTTTATATTTCGCGCCCGGATAACCATCAATCTGATCTTTACACTCCGCCCAGGTCTGATACACCCCTGGCGTTTTTCCAACCTTTACGCCATAGCACGGACCGATAATCGGCTTCTGTTCCACAGCCAGCGCCGCAGGTACAGCCGTCGGTGCTTTCTTTGCCGTTCCATTCAGATACGCATTCGCTTCCTCTTCGGTCTTAAACTTCTGATACTCCGCACCGGAAAACCCTTTCACCTGTTCCTGACAAGCATCCCAGGTATCATATAAGCCCGGTACCCTGCCCGTCTTCACGGCGTACACCGCCTTCTTCGCCATACGGCTCACTCCTTTCTTCTACAAGATTGCTTGCCTGCGCCTCATTTTTCGGAAGCAACGAACTTTCCAGCTCTCCACGCACCTTTCGCAAGATTACCTGAACCTTAACACGGTCCAGACTGCCATCCGGTTTCCGTGGCATTATTACACCGAACACATCCGTCATCAGCTTTCCAAGTGCAACTGCCTCTTCCATCTTCATCGCTTCCAACAGCTTCCGATCCCGTTTGTTCATCTCTGTCCGTTTCTGTATCCGTTCCTCAATCAATTGCATCGTCTCTTTCTTCTTCGCCATTGCAAAACCTCCAAATTCTTGTCATTTTTCAACACATTTATTATAGTATAGCAATCACCGTTTGACAAGAGACGAACCTTTATTTCGACAGACCATCCAGATCCTGCTGATACGCATCCACACCTTCCGCAAAACTGGGAAGTTCCTGATACCTGGACAACAGCTGTTTTGGCGTTGTCACCGCGCCAACAAACTCAATATCCTTTGACGCCAGCTGTTTTTCCATTTGATCCAAATACATTTCATAATCCTGTTCATTCGGCGGATCCAACTGCAGTCTCGCATTCACCGGCGTCCGTGCCTCCACATATTCCTCATACGTAAACACATGCGGATACTCCGTAGATGCGGATGCAAACATCCCAGCCATCGCGGCGGCATCCGTCCGGCTCATATTCATGCCCGGCCCCTGAAGCGTATACTCACGGCTGCCCGTCGCTTCCTGCGCCATATCTTCCACGTTCCGTCCATTGACAAAAAATTCCACATCACGATACGGACGAAACGCATCCCCCTTTACCTGTACCAGATCCACAACTGCATGCCCTTTCACCGGCCATCCCTGATAGGTAAACGGCGTATCCAGCGTTACCTCCGCACGTCCATTCCCCTGCGCAGGCGTATGCTGTCGTACATCCGAAACGGAAAATCCCATGTTCTTTCCTCTCGTATACGTTGTTCGATAATTCATATGTAAATTCCTCCTTTTCTGCTGCCCTCATTATAGCATCCGTCTTTCCAGAATCAAATCCCCGAAATTACGAAAACTCTGGTCGTTTCTGGATCACAATTCGCCGATACGGAACCTGACAGCGGCCCTTTGCATCGTAATAACAAACATCCGGATGACCGGGACGAATCCCACTGTGATTCCCCTGCGCGAAATAATCCCGAACAAATCCTTCCGGCATCCCTGTTTTCCCAGAAAGATCCATATCCCTGGTCAACCCCAGAATCTCAAACTGATCGGGATTGTAATACTTCAAAAACGTAATGGGAACACCCATCCGACCATCCCAGTCCTTCGGCGTCTCCGATAGCCGCCGTACATGAATGCAATTTTCCAAATTCAAGTACATCGGATATTCTTCCGATGTATACAAATGATGTAACGGCAGCGTCTCATGTCTTACCGGAACATCCAGATTGGTAAACCAACAGATATTCCCGAATCTCGCCACATAAGTACCATCCGCCTGACACACCACATTCTTTCGATCCGATACCTCTCCAGGAACTTGAAATACCTTTGGATACGTCATACCCAGCCACAATCGATTCGAACGGATCCCATCAAACACTTCCCGGAACGTCACCGCATTTTGATTCCCCACTACCAGAAACTGCTTTTCAGATGCCAACAGCCTTGCCATATACGGACGAAACAACGAAAACGGCGGATTCGTTACCACAACATCCGCTTCTGCCAAAAACGCCTCCGCTTCTTTTGACCGGAAATCCCCATCCCCATCCAGAAATTCATACGTATTTCCAATCAGCAAATACCAGCAATCCCGCAGTTCCTTCGGACAGCGTGTTACCCGGGCCATACGTCCCGGCAACACGTCCGTGTGATACGCCGACACCAACAGACACTTCAGACGCAGCTCCTCAAAATGATCCAAAAAATAAGTCACAAACGCAGACGTAAACGGATCGTCACAATCACAGTACACGGTTTTCCCGACAAACGCATCGGAATAATAAGCCAATTCGACTTCCACATCTTCCAGACGCGTATAAAATTCATCCCGTTTATCCGCCTTTGCATGCTTGAAATTCTCATTCAACCCCATTGCAAACACCTTCCTCTTTTGCACAAACGTTCTCTTCTTATTATACCAAAAACGACACGAAAAGTCAATACAGACAATACATCCAATACAATCCATACAGACAATACAACCGGCACACAGACGATCACGAGTGCGTTCCTGTCTGTTGTTCCAAAAACCATTGCTTTCACGCACACGAACATGCTATTATCATACAATACCACAAAGAAAGGAGAACCCCTCATGAATACCTACGACTGTGTTCTGTTAGAAACACCACTGGACGAATGTCTGAAAAAATCCGACATCATTGAAATCTTAAACCATCTACCCGATACGGATTTGATCCCATTTACCGTAGACGGACACACTTCCACAGCCTCCGGCTTTATCACGCTGCAGGCAGCGGAAACACTTCAATACTTTCTCGCACAGGAAGACCCCTACGCCAAAGAACTGTGCAAAATCCTGAACGACATGTATCTGGAGTCCGAAAACGGAACCTATCACATCCTGGGTGTTTCCACCCTGATGGTTCGGAATCTTCCGGAGGCTTTGTCCGAATGAAACGCGCACCCTATTTTTCCGACCTTTGGTTCCAAAACAAAGCAGTCGATAACATCAGCTATCAGCTGACACCAGATGACATCACACTTTGGAACGGACTGATTGATCCAACCGGTCACTTCTACTCGGTAGAAAGCGGTTGTCACAAACTAAAAGCATACTACCTGATTTCCAAACAGCCGCAGCGCTTCGGTCGAAACATCGGATCCAGCCCGGACATCCATGGCGTTGTCCTACCAGAAGAAGCGCTGGACGTGCTGTTAGAAAACGGTTGGTGTGCCACACACCAGATAGGAACGGCCATCTACTTATCCGAACCACAGCTGCCAAAACAGCTGACCAAGGCCCAGATTGATACAATTCAGCAAGCCTGTATCAAACACAGTACCTATCTGCCAATTCGGAACGTTCTGCCCGATACATAAAAACACCCCGGAACAAATCGTTCCGGGGCTTCTTTTTTTCTTCTCACGCAAAGGTTTCCAGATCCACACCATACAGCGCATCATCCGTAAAACGGAACGTGATCTGTACACTTCCCTGACCGTCCGCATAGTACGTAATCGCTTCTGCGGTGCTTCCATACGAACCGGAATCACTGGTCAATATCGGCTCGCCAAACACGGCTTCCACCTCTTCCCGGGAAGCGCCAAACGAAACGTCCTCCCAGGACATGTCCGGATAGGCAGACGTACTGTCCACAGAAGAAATGGAATAACCATAACAGCCATTTTCCACGATCTCCTTCGAGGTGGCGTCCATACGGGACCGGTTATACAGCCGCAGCGTGACCGCCGGATACTTTTCATTCTCCGCAATCACAAAGCTGTATTTCCCATCGGTACTTTCATCAAACGTCCACCCGTCCGCTTCAAAAACTGACCAAGGTGTAATCACATCCAGCTCCGTTCCCTGATAGGTCCCGGCAAATCCTTCCGGCACAGAAGACAGATCCGTCTCCATGGAAAATCCGTTCACCATACCGGAATTTAACTCTTCCGATACCTTCGGCATCGCCGCTTCCTCTTCCACATCCTCCGGATTGTCCACCGGTCCTGCCGCTTCTGCCTTCACATCGTCCGGCACCGCAACCATCTCATCGGTAATCTCACCAAACGCATCATACGTCATATCCATCGACATACTGAAATTCATATTTACCGACATCCCGGACATCTCTGTTTCCACGGAACCGGACGCCTCTTCCAACACCACGGACTGACAATCCAGGGTCTCTTCATCAAACGTGTACACCACATTGGATTCGCCCATAGCATCCAGGATCGCCTGATAATCCTCTTGTGACAAATTAAATTCCGACAACATCGCATTGTCTTCCGTAAACAAATTCAGCGCCTCACTGTTATCCAGCATCGTCTGCATGGACTGGATCACCACATAGACCCCTTCCTGATGTTCGATCGAAGCGCCGTCAAACACCGCTTCGTTGACCGGCATCTCAAACAACGACGCCATATCCGACGTATCTGTGATCCAGCCGGTCGTACCATCGGACAGATACACCGTCCCATCGTCTTCGCCGTCCACATACAGTTCCGTTGTCTGTGCCTGTGACTGCCCCATCATCGAAATAGACGTCTCTACCGTACCGTGCATCGACGTTCCGGCAATATCCGCATCAATGGTCAGATCAATCGGAATCGACATCGTCGTACCGACCACACTGGCGCCAATCGTCACATTCATCGAACCACTTACCGCATAATTATCATGCGCTTCCTTCTGATACGCCTTCAACAGATCCTCTGCGGACGTATACTCTTTGGAGCAGCCACTCAAAAGCCCTACGCTAAGCACGCCAAGCAGCCCCAGTCCAAACCACTTTCGTCTCATAAATATCCTCCTTTGTTTCCGATCCATCGTTCAATGCATCGTACCGCATCCGCATCATACCAGGTCTGCGCATGCGCCTGCAGATCCAACAATGCCTCCTCGGGTGTCTTCCCATGCTGATACGAACGCCGGGACACCATCGCATCGTACGAATCCGCCGTTCGCAGCAGTCCCGTCCAGGGATGTACCCGGCCAACCTGGGGATACCCCGTTCCATCGCAATTCACATGATGCTGCTCCACCAAAGCCAGCACCGTATCGGAAAAACCTCCCAGATAATTCAAATACCAAGCTCCAGATACCGGATGCAGCTGAATGATACGATACTCCCGATCCGTCAACGGTTCGGTGCTGTTCAAAATCTCACGGGGAACCCACAGCTTTCCAATATCATGCAGCACACCGCCGCAGCCAAGCTGCCACAAATCCTCGCCCCGCAGACCATACAAAATACCCAAAACAATGGTCAGACGCGCCGTCCGCAGGGAATGCTCCCAAGTCGTACGATCATACATCTGAAGTCTATGTAATACCGATGCAATCGGTGGATGAATCAATAATCGTTCCAGTAAATCCCTCTGTTGTCTCTCGTCCATGTCGAATCAACCTGCCACTCAAAATGTGATTAAATATACTTATCACATCGAGATAATGTAAGTTCTCACGAATCTTACTTACTGCTTCCTTGTGTATACTTTTGATTGACCGAAATCATATCTACTCGTAGATCCATGTACACTCCACAGTCGTTAATTCCCGAAATAGCCTTCGGTACATACTTACATTTGCGTCCTTATGCAATCTTGTAAGTTTTTACACCTCTCAGATTCAGTGCCGCATTGAAATCCCTGTCTTCGACATAGCCACAATGACATCGAAATATTCTATCTGAAAGTTTTAAATCTTTCTTGATCATTCCACAACAATGGCAGATTTTTGATGATGGATACCATCTGTCTGCAACCCGAAGCTCAATACCATTTTCCCTGCTTTTCGCCTTAAGCTTTATTCTGAATTCGTAAAACTTCTGCGAAGCAACTGCTCTTGAAAGATGTTTGTTCTTCATCATTCCCGATACGTTTAAGTCTTCAATCGTTATATAAGATGGTTTGGTTTTTACGATCTCTGCGATTGTCTTATTGATGTAATCCGTACGGATATTGTCTATTTTATGATGAAGTTTTTGTACCTTAAGTTTTTGTTTTTGTATATTCGCTCTTTGAGTGGACTCTCCTTTCTTTAGATTTTCATACTTTCGGGAGAGACATCTCTGTTCCCGAACGAGTCGTTTTTCTAATTTCTTTAATCTTGCTGATTTGTTGATATTCTTATATGTCTTACCATTTGAAACAATGGCAAAATCCTTTAACCCCAGGTCGATGCCGATTCCTTCGTTAGAAAGATCAGCAGTTTTATTATCAGGAATTTCTATAAGAGCCGAAACATAATATCTGCCCGCTTTCATGGAAACATGGCCGCTTTTTATGATATATCCTTCTTTCGTCGTAGGAATGTATCCTTTTTCTTTGATACGAACCCATCCAAGTGATGGAATGTTAACTCGGTGTCTCTCGCAGCGACAATCTTTCGGATTATTCTTTACGAAATACATCTTCACATCTGATCTGCCTTTCTTTTTGAACTTCGGAAAAGCACTTTCATGATTAAAGAATTTTTTAAATGCAGTCTGTCCATGATTTACTGCCTGGGTCACCGCTTTTGAGTATGCTTCCTTAATCCATAAATATTCTGGATGTTGTGGAAGGTATTCATGATTCAGCCAGACTCTGAATTTACTGCTGCTCATGAATTTTTCGCCATTTTGATAAAGTTCTTTGTTATGGGCCAGATAGAAATTATAAATAAATCTACAAGTTCCTATTGTTTTATGAATCCTGACTTTCTGCTCTTCTGTCGGATGAATTTCCGTCCTGAAGCTCTTTAGCAATTTCCTCGTCCCTCTCTATTTGTTTTTTATACTTACGAAGTCCATACAGCCTGCAGGAGAACACATGAAGTATGGAAACAATATCCTGTACAAGTTCTTCCTGTGGTGATAATTCTTCGTTGTTTACCACCACGATCGTTGTGTTGCATTTCATACAGAATTTTTCAAACCAATCATAACCGAATCGGATAAATCTGTCTTTGTGGGTTATGATGATCGTTTTTACTTTCTGTTCCATTACTTCATCTAATAATTTATTACACTTTTTGCGGTTGTAATTAAGACCACTTCCATACTCTTCGATACATTGGTCTACAATGATTCCCCTAGCATTACAAAACTGTCGTAAAAATGCGACCTGGTTTTGCAAATCGTCTTTTTGATTTTTTGTAGATACTCTGGCATAAATAACTGCCTGACGTTTATCATTTTCGATATTTATGCCTTTGAATTGAAGATATTGGTCATACGTATAATAACGCCTGTCAGTTGGAGTTCGATTTGCTTTTAAAATCCCTTCTCTGTCCCAACGCTGTAGCGTTTTAACAGATATCCCTAACAATTCAGCAAAATCCTTCGGCTTGTAGTTTGTGATATTTGATGTGTTCATAATATGATTCTCCTTTTGTATGTTTAAACACGTTATATCACATTTGACAATATATTTAGTTACTTATATTTTCCTCCTTGCATCTATCATAGCAAAAATTTGCAAAAACACAAGGAGGTATCGACAAAATTTCCGTCAATTCGCAGTACCAACATCTTCCGATTTCGCTTCGTTTTTCTCTTCTTTCCCATCTTCCGAAGCTTCCGGCGCCGGTACCGGTTTTTCGACCCGATGCGCCCGAAGCAGCATACCGATTGCTGTTTCGTACACATCCCATTGCATCTGCTGAAACAGTTCAAATGCCCGCATCTTATACTCAATCACCGGATCCTTCTGTCCGTACCCCACCAGGCCAACCGCCTGCCGCAGCTGCTCCAGATCATCCAGCTGCTGAACCCAACGACGATCCAATGCACGCAGCAGTACGATACGTTCCGCTTCCCGCATGATCTCAGAACCAAGCTCGGCCTCTTTCCGCTCATACCACGTATTGATATCTTTTTTCAAGATTGTATCAAACTTGTCCACCGTCATATCCTGCGCCACTTTGATGTTCTGAACCGCCGGTACCAACGCGCCATACCGCATGGACAATCCCTGAACATTCCAGTCCTTCACCTCGCCCACACAACAGTTTTTGATCATCGTATCCATCAGCGTATTCATCATGGTGCGGATCAGCCAGGAAACGTCTTCTTCATTCAGAATCTGCCGACGCTGCCCGTACACCCATTCACGCTGCTTATGGTTGACCTCGTCGTATTGCATCAAAGCTTTCCGGATACCAAAATGATTGCCCTCCAGCTTCTTCTGCGCGTTCTCTACAGCTTTTGTCAGCATCTTATGCTGGATCACATCCGTTTCCCGAAAACCAAGCGCTTTCAGCCGGTCTTTGACCGACTCCGACATGAACAGGCGCAGCAGATCATCTTCCATGGACAGATAGAATTTCGACCGTCCCGGATCCCCCTGCCGGCCGGAACGTCCCCGCAGCTGATTGTCAATCCGCCGGGACTCATGCCGTTCCGTACCGATCACAAACAACCCGCCAGCTGCCCGGGCATCTTCATCCAATTTGATATCCGTACCACGGCCCGCCATGTTCGTCGCAATCGTCACCGCACCGGCTTCGCCTGCGTGAGAAATAATTTCCGCCTCCATGGCATGCTGTTTCGCATTCAGCACCTGATGGTCAACTCCCCGATGATGCAGCATCTGACTGAGCTGTTCCGACACTTCAATCGTTACCGTACCAACCAGTACCGGCTGATTCTTCTCATGTGCCGCCAGGATCGCGTCAATCACCGCTTCATACTTCGCAGCCTTTGTAAAATAAATTTCATCCGGCTCGTCCACACGCACCACCGGACGATTCGTCGGCACTTCCACCACATCCATGGAATAAATCTCTTTAAACTCCGCAGCTTCCGTCATGGCCGTACCGGTCATTCCAGACTTTCGATCATACTGATTAAAGAAATTCTGGAACGTAATCGTCGCCAAAGTCTGCGTCTCCTGCCGGATCTCCACACCCTCTTTCGCTTCGATTGCCTGATGCAGACCATCCGAAAACCTGCGGCCGGGAAGGATTCGTCCAGTGAACTCATCCACAATCAGAATCTGTCCATCGTCAGACACCACATAATCCTGATCCTTAAACATCAGATACCGCGCCTTCAGCGCCAAATTCATATGATGCTGGATCTGGATATTCGACACATCCGCAAAATTCTCCAGATCGAAATACGCTTCCGTTCGCTTGACACCTTCGTTCGTCAAATGCACCAGCTTATCCTTCTCATCAACAATAAAATCCCCGGTCTCTTCCAGTTCCTTTCCAGCCAGGATTTCCATCTTCGTCATATCCACATTGCTCTCGCCCCGCTTCATCCGCTTCGCCAGCTGATCGCATTTCACATACAACTCCGTGGACGCATCCCCGCCGCCGGAAATAATCAGCGGCGTCCGCGCCTCATCAATCAGAATGGAATCCACCTCATCAATAATCGCATAATGCAGACCGCGCTGTACCAGACGTTCTTTCTTTGTCGCCATATTATCCCGCAGATAATCAAAGCCCAGCTCATGATTCGTCACATACGTGATATCACAAGCATACGCTTCCCGGCGCTGTGCATTGGAACTGTTGTTCAGCACACAACCAACCGTCAGACCCAAAAACCGATGAACCTGACCAATCTCTTCCGCATCACGCTGCGCCAGATAATCGTTCACCGTCACCACATGTGCGCCTTTGCCTTCCAGCGCCATCAAATATGACGGCATCGCCGCCACCAGTGTCTTTCCCTCACCGGTCTTCATCTCAGCGATTCGTCCCTGATACAACAGAATTCCACCGATCAGCTGAACCCGATACGGCTCCATACCAAGCACACGCCGGGCGGCTTCCCGTACCACGGCAAACGCTTCCGGAAGCAGATCGTCCAACGTACGCTTTTTCTGCGCCAGCAGCCCCTTAAATTCCGTTGTCTTCGCCTGAAGCTTCGCATCCGTCAGCTTTCTCATCGCCGGACGGTACGCTTCAATTTTCTTCACCCACGGCAGAATCTTCCGAACCTGCCGATTGCTGTAATTAAAGATGCTCATACATAACTCCTTCGTTCCTTCAACAGTCTTCTACATCCAGTCGTAACAACTGAATCAGATGTACCCAAAATCGTTTCCACATACACAATATCGTGCCGCCCGTTGTCTCCCCAAACGGACGGCATCCACCCCTTTCTGCTCATCATTTTCCCCTCTTCGGTACTCTCCGGCATCTGGACAAAACTGTGCGTACCACGTTTTCCGTACAACGGACATCCAAAGAAATCGCTTCCACACTCCATCCGGCATTTGCCAGCGCGCAAATCTTCCCCTGATCGATCCGATGCATCGTTGCTTTCGTAATTTCTGTGACCATGCGTCCACGCTCCTCCGTAAAAAGTTTTACATCTATCACACATTATAACACAAGCTATGTAAATACGCAATAAAAATCCCCTCATAAACGAGGGGATTTTTTTCTCATGCGTCCTGATTCAGAACCATCTGCAGATCCTCTGCAGAAATCACATATTTCTGATTTTCCGAAAGCTGCTGTTTCGAATAATTCACGATATGTGCCTTTCTTACGGACTCAAACAGATTCCGGACGAACCGTCCGTTACCAAATCGCGGCTTTGCGGACGCCTTCGCCAGATACTGCTGAAGCGGAATCCAGACCTTCTTATCCACCGAAAAGCCTTTTGCTTTTGCCAGCTGCTGGAACATCTGCGCCATTTCTTTCGGTGTATACGTTTCAAAATGGAACGTCAGATTGATTCGGCTTTCCAGACCGCTGTTGACATTCAGGAATACTTTCATTTCATCCTCATAGCCGGCCAGAATCACTACAAAGTTCTTCCGGTATTTCTCCATCGCATCCACCAGTACACCAATGGCTTCCTGTCCGAAGTTATCCGTCGGCCCATCCTTTGCGGTCAGCGTATACGCTTCATCAATGAACAGCACCATACCCTGTGCGTACTGAATCACTGCTTCTGTTCTCTTACCAGTATGTCCCTGGTAGCTGCCACGAAGGAAATCACCGTTGATGTCCACATAGCTGTTCTGCGAAATCAGACCCATCTGATACAAATAACCGGTCATAATCGCGGCTACCGTTGTCTTACCGGTTCCCGGAGGTCCCTCAAACAACATATGACAGCCCTCCGATTCCAATTTTCCGTCATAAAACTCAAACTGGGCTTTCATTTCCGCAACTTCTTTCTTAATCATGGACAGGCCGATCATTTGTTCCAGATCCTCCTCCGGATGCTCGCTGCCCGGTTTCGTCTTGCCCTGTAATTCCTGAAGCGAAATGATGGTATGATCCATATTTCGACTGGCAATGTAGTTTCTGGTATCTTCCTGAAGCCGCGCTTTCCGGTCATCGATATAGGACATCACATCCTGTTTCGTAATCACATATCGTTTTTCCTCCGGTAAGACCTTCTTCATAAACAGATCCGCATGGATATCCAACAACTTATCCCACAGATTTCGTACCGACCGGGCATTGCCAAAGGACGGCGTATCCGCTTCTTTTGCCAGCTGCTCCTGTACCAGTTTCATTGCAGATTTTTCAATCTTATACCGGTTTCCGTCCGTCACCTGCTTTTTCAGCATGCTCATGAACACTTGCATCAATTCTTCGGATGTGAACGGCTCAAAATACAACTTGTATTTGATTCGAGACTCAAATCCTTCGTTCGATGCCAGCATCCGGTTCATCCGGTCTTCATAGCCTGCCAGAATACAAACAAATTCGCCCCGATGATCTTCCATTGCTTTCAGCATGACGCCAATCGCTTCCGAACCGGATTTTCCGCTGCTTTCACTCAAAATGTACGCTTCGTCGATAAACAGCACACCGCCCATCGCATACCGGAAAATCGCATTCGCACGGGGAACCGTCTGTCCCTCAAACGGAGACCGCAGGTATCCGCCGTCGATTTCCACACATTTGTTCTCTTTGATATAGCCGTAATCGTACAAAATTCGGGTCAGAATACGAGCAACCGTTGTCTTTCCGGTTCCTGGAGGTCCCAGGAAAACCATATGACTGCCGGATTTTCGCTCTTCCGGAGAGTTTGCGTAAAACTTGATCCGGTTCTTCATCTTCGAAACGGAATCCTTTACCCGAGGTAGACCCACCATCTGTGCCAGCTGTTTATCCGCATGCAGCGCACCGGAAAACGTCTTCGACGCAATATCCTCCGGCAAATCCGGATCGTCTTCCGGACGATATTCCGTTTCGTTTCCATGCGCCAACAGCGTATTTTCATACGGTTCATCAAACATAACCGCCAGATACAGCCCATCCATATTGTTTTGTACCAGATGATTGTCACACGTCTGAACCGCTTCCGAAAATGCATAAATATCATAAGACGTAAAGATATCAAAAAACACCTGAACCGATTCACTGTTCCGATATTTCGGAGGAATCAATACAATCCACGGTTTCAGCGTCTCCTCCAGCGCACCCATCTGTTTCCACAGCTTCTGAACCTTTCGTTTATGTAACCGGGACGGAATCTGATAAATCAAAAGGGCCGCAAGCGTACCAAACGGTACGGAACATGCCACCATCTGCCAGACCGGCGGCAACGATCCATTAGATACAAAAATCGGAATCAATAAAATCAGCAAACCAAGCAGACTGACCAGCAAAAAGCCCAAAGCCGCAAAGCCCATCAGCTTCTTCCGAAGCCAGCGGGGAATCACCGGCTTTTTCTTATAGAACGCCGTATCCTGATGCGCCAAATACAGCTTTCTGGCACACTGCTTACCCTTTTCCGTATGCGAACACTGAAGCATGTAATACTGACGAACCAGTTCCTCATACGCTTCCAGATCCGGGCCGAGCCGCCCGCACATCTGGAACCACTCCGGCCAGTTCGCCACTTTGCTCACTGTTGTTTGCTCTTTTACTTTCGCCTGTTTCTGCGAAACGGATACACTTTCGGTATCCGAAGCAGCCATTCGCTGCAGCATAAACCATCACCCCTTTACTCTTCTTCAAAATCATCCCAGTCCAGTTCGTCAAACACGGTAGATACCGTTACACAATGTTTCACGAACAAAGCCACCAAAGCGATCACAGCTCCGATTCCCAGCCATTTCCATACCGACATCTCTTTCATACCAGCACTCCTTTCATTCCGATTGTTTCAAATATTTCGCTTCCAACATAGACAGCGCCATCTGGTAATGGATCCGCTGCTTCTTATTCTGACAGGTTTTCACCTGATACGCAAGAAAATCCGCATATCCGCGCCCAAATCGACGCAATTTCTGTCGTTCAAACTCCGTCATGGAATACACCGACCCTTTCGGGTCATTACAAAGCGCACGATACGCCGGACGGGAAATGGTCACCAGCTTATTCCATTCCAACTCTACCAAATCCAGATACAGCGCCATACAGCGCTGACTCCGCAGTTCCCGACAAAACGCTTCCGTCGTGTTTGTCTGCTGATACGTTTGGTACTCCTGATCATAACCCTCCAGACGTTCCAGAATCGAAACCGATACAGCCTCTGAAAGCTGCCGTTTCTCTTTCGGTTTCCATGCTTTCTTATGATGCTTGATCTGATCCAGCACATACTGAATCGAATTTTCATCCCGGGCATTCGTTCGGGCAACCGTATCATCCGAAGCAAACGGCAAACCCCGCTCCCCGATGGGAAGCTTATCATAACAGCTGATCTCCAGACCGCCAAGCAGATGCTCCAGCTCATGCGTCTTATTCATAAACGCCACATACCGCATCCGATACAGATCGTACGGTATCTGCGTCTGCGCCGACACCAGATCTTCAAAATCTTTCATCAGACTGGCACTGATGTTATGTACAACCAACGGGTCACAACCGTTCCCATACGTATCTGCCATAGCAAACCGTTCATCCATTCGGATATACGTTGCGGTTCGTCCATCCGGCAACACAAACAACTCGCCATTTTGCGGCCGGTACCTGGCATCGTAATACACATCTTCTGAATCCGCACCGTCCAAATGACCGGGCGGATGCAGTTCCATCTCCCAGATATTCGGCAGCGCATCATTTACCTTCTGAACCTCTACCGCATTGGCGCCAACATACTGTCCGTTCTGAATCTCAAACGCGTACATCGTTTCTTCCCGGTGGGTTTGTTCCGAATATTCCTGAACCTGACATCGAATCGGTTCTTCCGGATACACCTGCGTCATAAACGCCAGCGCCCACATTACATCATTCTTCTGTCCCTGGATATGTAAAAATCCCGGATGGTCCGCATACATCCAGACATCCACGTACGACATCTTATACATCAGATCACGATACGATGCCACCAGAGCATCCTGTTTGTCCCAATCAATACCTTCCAGCTGGCGCATCATGATATAAATCATATTCCCGGCATTGATCGGAAGACGAACGGCAGAGGAATCCACCAACTGCCGTTCATAATGTGCCACGCGATCGGTAAAAACATCTTTTCCACGAAACCATCCCCGCCGCATCACCAAATGGTACAACGACACCACCGGGGCATCGGTTTCTTCGTAAAAATCAATCGCCATCTTCCACTTCCTCTTCCTTTACGCTGTCCCGTTGCAGAATTTCACAAAATTCCACCCGTTCCGGCTCATATCGTTTCGCAAAACCGGACAACCAGTTGTCCTTGTCATACACCACCGTCAACGATTCTTTCGCACGGGTACAACCGGTAAACAACAGATTGAACGTAATGAATGTGCGCCACGTCTGCGCATTATGATGCGGAACAATCATCAACACATGCTTCGCTTCACAACCCTGTGACTTATGAACCGTCAACGCATACCCATACGTAAACCACTCATGAAGCTCATCGTTTCTCACCATAACCTGCCGACCATCATCAAACGAAACCACCCAACGAGCTTCTTTCAACCCCTGCTTCTTCGAATTATTTGCAGCATCTTTCGGATAATACCGTGTGATGAATCCCAAATCCCCGTTATAGATACCGCACTGATTCGAATTTAACAGTTCCTGCCGTGGACGATTTTTCGTATTCAACACACGATCACCCAACCGGAACTTCATATCTCCTGAATAAACCGAATCGGAAAGACTTGCCGGGGCCTCATAGTACAAAGCATTGCGGAAGCTGGAATCCCAATGAGGATGTGATGCCTGGTTCTGATGTTTCGGCTGCATCTTCTTATTCACATACGTTCGAATCAATTCATTCAACACTTTCGTTTTTCCAACAGCGATCGACGGCGAACCATTATAGGGAACCAAAATCAAAAACTGTTGGAAGGCTTCCATCACATCCTGACTGCCGCAAACATGATCAATATACTCATAAACAAACTGCTCGATCTGTTCATCTGCAGCTTTCATCCCCTGATTCTCAGAACAAACTTCCGGCAGTTCATACAGCTGAAGCGACTTATGCGTAAACAAAAAATGTCCTTTTGCATCACGTTTCAACTGAAAATCTCTGTAGGCGTTCAAAAACTGATCTGCCGGAGACTGTCCGGGCGACGGTACACTGGACTTCTGTGCCAGCTTTTCCAAATACTGACACTGCCACCTGTGCCACGTCGGAAGACCGATGACCCAATCCAACAACGAACCAGCCTTTGTCTGCCGTTTATTTTCATTCAAAATTGCACACGGTACCCAACGACCTTCCGGCGTACAAATGTACCGATACAGTTCATTCAAATACGGATCTTCTCCAATCGGCGGCAGCTGATCATGATCACCAATCAGCAAAACAGTAGGTCCATCCACCATGTTGCCGATCCGACGAAACAGACGAACCATCGTTCCGATAGTCAACATAGAAATCTCATCAACAATGATCAACGTACGTCTCGTCAAAGGCACCTTCCGTTTGCTATCCGTCCAATGAAACGTATAACCAGCAGGCAGATCCTGTGTTCGAGTCAGCCAATATTCTACGGTCATTGCACGATTCCCGTAAAAATTCAAATCCTCCGTATCCCCACTGAGATTCGTTTTTAAATTCTGTGCGGCCACACCGGTCGGCGCCATCATAAGAATGTCAGGATTCGACACATTTTTCAGCCAGAACCGACAAACCTCCTTTACAAACGCCGTCTTTCCGGTTCCAGGACCACCCAGAACATGAACAAAATTGTAACGGCGAAACAGATCGAACGCAAGCTCCTGCCCCTGTGTCGGATGGATCTTCTGACCGTTCTTATCTGTCATCTGTGAGAACGCCTGATAAGCAAGCCTTTTCCGAAAACGGGAATCCGCCCGTTTTGTCCAGTCCGCACTTTCAAATAACTCTTTTTTCTCACGCATTACATTCCGAAGATACTGTAAATTCTCATAATCCGGAATTGTATACAAATGCAGATTCTTACTTTCCGCATCCACCAGCAAGCCAGCTTTTTTCAGCAAAAACGATGCCGGCTTGTCAAAACCCACATAATCGAACCATTCTTTCAGCGTGGAAAAACGGGAATACGGAACCATATGCGCATATCGCGCAGGAAACTTTGCATTCGAAGTCGTTCCCGGAAAGTTTACACGATGCTCACAACCATATTTTTTCCTGTACGTTTCCGGAAATGTTTCTAACTCATCAAACAGACAAAACAGCATATTTGATAACTGTCCATCCAGACCGACACGCACACTATCCACACAATTCAAAAACATGCCGTGCTTCTCTTCGATCACACGCTGATAGGCATAACGCAAAAGCACCGCATAGCGCACCGGATCTTCCCGATCACCGTTCAAATCCTTTAATACAATCCAATCCGCAACCCGTACCGGAAGTCCCAGCGTATGAATCAATAAGTCATACGGATTTCGCTTCAATTCTTTTCCCAGCCATTCCGTCAACTCCGACAACAACTGCTCCTGCTCCATCTTCCGTAACCGTTTCACCAACGATCCATGTCTTTGATTGTATAGCGCATGACTGGGATTTCGTGTAAGCCAGTTATCGTTTGCTACGTACAGTTTCCGATCCTCCACGCTCGGACAATGAAACAAAAACCAATCCTCCGCTGAACCAAACTTACAATTCTCACGCATCTTTGACCATGCCTGATCCAGCAACGATGTCTGATACGAACCCTTTAACTTTGTACGAACTTCATCCGGAAAATCCATATGGTTTTGTATATAGGTTCGCACAGCATACCGATCATATCCGGTCAGCTTCCACAGCACATCCAGAATATCTTTTCCAGGTTTCTCCAACAGGTTCAAACTCGGAAGTAACACCGAAAGTGCAGGACTCCGCTCAGGGGCTGTAACCACCTCGGGAATCACCCGCATATAACCGTCCTCATAAATCCAGCAACCGGATTTCCCTCGATTCGGATCGCCTTCCGACCAACGCAGCCGCATCGATACCCGATGTCCCAAAACTTCGTCACGCGCAAGATTCGGCACACCGTTGAACTTACATTCACGCTTCAATGCCCTTCCTTCCTGTAACGGTTTATCCAAAGAAACATCCCACGTCACGCTTCCATTTGCATAAGGCTCGCTCTGATGCGAAATATGACCCGTCACTTCGATTGTTTTCTGTTTATTTTCCATACGATTTCACCTCGTAAATCACACTATAAGATATGTTTATTATAGCATAAAAATCAACAAAAATCAACATTTCCCTGCCTTTCTACAAACAAAAGACCGCCCGGGGAAACCCCCGGACGGCTCTTGTCACGCGTTCCGAATCCGCTGCGCCATCTGCGCATCAAAACGGCCTTTTGCGAACGTCCATTTCGGACAGGAAACCAGGAACCGATAGAAATCATCGGTCACCTCATACGATCCGATCTTATTGACCTCATCGTAGTTGATTTCCCCTTCCGCATACACTTTCGACTTCGGATCCTTCGCAGCTTCGTTCAACCCCTTCATATCTTTGAAATTGGACAGCTGCCGGATATACACCGTACCGTCATGTGCGCACAGATCACCTGCCGAAAACTGAAAATGCATCCGATCCTGTAAGAAATCACCCTTTACTTCCAGATAAGACGCAATGATATCTTTATCCAGCTGATGATTGATACCCGTACCGGATACCAGATCCTCTTTCGACAGCGTGCCTCCGGCATAACATTTCACTTCTGCCGCTTCCTGCTCCGCCTGCATCTCCTGATTGACCTGAAGCTGCTCTTCATTTTCCTCAAGCAGTTCCTTATCCAATCCCGGCGGATCTGGCTGATCATAGTCCTGTTCCGCCTGCGCTTCGCGCATCGCTTCATTTTTCTTCCGGATCGTATCATTGATGACTTGCATAATCTCATCCGACAAGACATCCTGATCCAGCTGTGACATCTGAAAATCCGAATACTGATACGCAGACTGATACGCCTGCCAGGCCATTTCGGCTTCATTTGCCTGATCCATCCGCTTCTGAAGCATCTTCTGGAAGTCCGGCTGGTTCTTCCGGATATCAAAATCCAACGCCGACGAAAGCGTCGGAATCGTCTGAAGCGAATACTCATGCCCGGAATGAACAATCGTATTCTTAAACAACCGCCAGGACATTGGCAGAATCATTTCGTTGCGGTTCCATACCGGACTATCGCCGGCCCGGAACACAATACTGTTACGTTCGGCAATAAAGGCCATATCATTATACGAGATAACCGGTTCTTCCACGACCTGGATATTCACCGAAGATTCGTTCCGGACTTGCATAAACGCCTGTCCCTTATCCACCGTTACGTTACGGCCGTTGATATAACCAACATGCCGCGTTCCCGACATCTTCTGCAGCGTGTCGAGCATGCTATCATCGGTAGACTTCAAAAATCGAATTGTTATCGCACGGCTTTTTATCCGTGCTTCTGTACCATTACAGTACAGCCCAGCGTACCTTTTTACCATTGGCTCTACACCAATACGGCCCGATAGTGAGGACTCATGGACGGCTTATATTCCATACCATCACAGATACGGTTTCACCATCTACGCGTTGCCGTTGACCAAGCTGTTACACTTAGTCTTCACTGTCGGATTACGGTTGCAAACCGCCTCCCCGCTTCTTTCCTCACTCATAATTCAGAACCTACTTGACCGTTTCGTTCTGAACAGCAACATATAATACTTCGCATTGAATCCATATTATATGTATAATTAACTATATTTGAAGTATTACCTTGAACAATCTTAATGCTGATAGGTAAGACTTTGATATAATCGCCATCTTTCCCCCCAGCCCACACCGTGCATGCGACTTTCACCGCACACGGCGTTCCATCAATGTAAATAATCACTCACCATCCAGATTGATGGACAATTCTCTTTCAAATCCATCAGCCTTAATAAGCATTGTATCATTTGGAATTGTATACTTAGCGACACGCAGACGTTTCAACTTACGTTTTAATGTATCACAAACATCACGATGAATTGTACCACCACCAATGATACAATACCACTGACCATTAACCTTAACGTAAAAATCTAAAGGTCTATACTCGGCCTTCCCATCTACGATAGCATCCGCCCAACGATCCACACGACCATAGGTATGAATGTCACGAAATAACTCCGTACCATCACACTCACATTCCGTAAATACAAGCTTCATAATTATATCCCTCCTGAAATTATTCACATTGACTTGTGTCCATCACTCCGGTTTTCATTACAAAAACCATCTTCACTGCGAACACTACTTTTCAGCACCGTTAAATCTGCTTATCATTCTTCGTCAGAACCGGAGAAACCTCCGTACGATGCCTTTCCTTGTTCCAATGGATGTATCTTTCCATATGTACGTAGGTGCCTGCTTTGCCTGTTTGTCCACAGATATGCCCGCCGGAACAAACCCTTCGCATAACATCGATGTTCGCACGTAGACAACTACTTACCGACAAACAAACAGACGTTTCTTCGCAGGTTCGTCAGTTGGATTCCCAACATTCTCACCCTATACATTTTATAGACTCCCGGCGCACCAACACGCCGACGTTACCAAGCTTCAGACCGTCTTCATGACAAAGACCGCCTGTTGGCGATCAGAGACATTGCCGTCAGGCGTTACACTGACGTTCCAATGTTCCATCCATCAGTTCAGCATCCACAAATACTGTTCTGTTTCCTCACACAATATCGTAAGTTATCAGAAAACAAGTCGCACTCTACGCTTTCGCCATACACGTCGCGAAGTTGTTGCAAAGTTTGCAATATTAATGTAAACTGTTGCTCTTGACCTAAACCAATTGATAACATTGTCTGAAAACCAGAAATTCCATGTCCTTCTGACTGTAAATTTCCTAATTCGTCCAACATAAACCTGGTTTTATATAACCAAAATGCCCCTATTTTCATAGTATTCTGACACTTTCCAACTATTGCTGAAAGTGGGAGTAGACTATCTTACTATGCAATTTTTCGCATACCCGGCGCTTCGAATGGCGGCTCATCCTCCACTCTACTGGTCCACAGACCATAGTCGTTACACGTTCCTGCACAATAATTTGCACAAGCTTCGCACGGTATCGCCTGCTATCCATCTCGCGATGGACCGTAGGGTCTCTTAGTCAGTTACTTCGTCCATGGAATCTGCTGTATATCCTGCGGCAGCACCTCATACAGCGGTCTTATCCAACTGATACCGTTAGCCCCGTCTTTATTGACGGAACACCCTTGAGCCATAAGGTTCACACGGGATGCCCCTATTTTACAAACACATACTATATCACATTATTCAACAACAACTCATCAGCTGATAGCCACGATTTGAAATCATCTAAATTGTTATTCCAAAAAACAAGATATCGCAAATTATTACGAATTGCAGTATCTCGTTTCAAAACATCACGATCCGTCCAAATACGAAGTGCAACTTCATAAAATCTTTTTCCATTGGCCAAACGACTCTGAAAATCCTGAACTTTCGCAATATCTTCAGGATTTGAACTATCAAACCAATGTCCGCCATGCACCCAAGATGCATTCAACTCAATAAATAAGTCCAAAGATTTTATATAAAAGTCACAATGAAACGGATATCTCACTTCTTTATACTGACGCACAACATCATCACTTCCAAAATGATCACACAAAAGAACATACATCTTTTCTTCCGGCCGTGATGTATTCCATGTACCCCGTTTTATCTTAGTTGAATTAACCTTATCGGTAATTTCTTCCAACTGCGTTGCAAACGGCACACCATAACGCAACTCACATGTACGCATTGTTTTTGTTTGCACTTCATCAGACGAAATAATATCTCGCATCTTCTTTCGAAATTCTGGACGCGCACGGGTTTCAGCATTCTTCTTCTTACCCTCTTCACTATCCAAATATCTCGGCGCACCATATCGTGCCATACACGTCGCTGCTATTTTTTGACGCTGCGCATCAGACCATTCATGGCTGAATTTACGTTTTTCAGATTCCAAACCACACAACCGACACCCATAACCACGAATATGTGAATCTGCCTTTTGTTCAAACAAACCGTGCTTCGGACAAATAATCTTTACATTTGTCCTCTGATTCACATACACAGTTTGACTATAATCGTATTTATCGCCATGGATTTTCTTCGCCCTTTCTATCCATTCTTCTGTCGTCATTCCCCGAGACGCTCTGGACGATTTTTGTAAATTCTTCCTATGTTCATCAGACCAAACCCTAGCACATTTTGGACAACCACTTCCCTGTAAATGAGAAACTGCTTTCTGTTCAAAAGAACCATGCTTCGGGCAAATAATAGTCACTTTTGTACGGGAATTCACATAGGTTGTTTGAGAATAGTCATACTTACCATTATGGATTTGAATTGCCTTTTCAATAAATTCAGAGGTATTCATTCGTTTTCCCATACCTCTATTATAGTATAAACAATTGTAACCGTCAAGGCTTCTGACTACTTTTCGTCATATATGATCTGTCGAAGTTTAAGTCAACCAACTGTTTAATAAGAATCAGGATCAGTTTCGCATACTTCCGTTCCTGTTATCGTACGGCTTTTTATCCGTACTTCTGTGCCATTACAGCACAGCCCAGCGTACCTTTTTGCCATCGGCTCTGCGCCGATGCTGTCCGACAGTGGGGACTCGTGGACAGATTATATTCCGTACCATCGCAGATACGGTTTCACCATCTACGCGTTGCGGCTGACCAGTCCGTTACTACCGGCCTTCGCACTCGGATCAAGGCATAACCCTCTTCCCCGCTTCGTTCTCCACTTATACTTCGCAGCCTACCCGACAGCTTCGCTGCGAACGACCATGCAAATACAATGCCATTTCAAAACAATCGTTATGTACCAACTGTTACATTGTATTTGCAAATTTTGAGGGATCAAATGCGGCGGTGTAACCAAGAAAATCATACGCGGTTTCTCGGAATACCGAGCCTGTGTCTGAATGATTGCACCAACTTTCACCTGTTCTTTCTTCCGTACCACAGGATCCGTTACGTCCTTAATCTTCATCTGCGTAAAGGACGTCTTCCCCTTCCGGTACACAATCGTACCATCTTTCTTCTTGTACCGCTTCATTTCCACCAACACACCATTCTTGACGATCTTATTGCCCAGAACCGGATCGGTGATGTAATAGCTGCCGTCCAGAGATGTCTGATACGATTTCGTAAACTGAAAATAAAACGTACGACTCAGATACCCGGTACTCGGATTCACGATCTCCAGCTTCACATACGCCACATCTCTCGGGTACATGCCTTTGAAGTAATACTTCGCCCAGCCCTCCCTTGAGACCGTATCTTCGTGATAGAAATCCTTTCCAAGATCCTTCGTAAAGTCCTTATCGTCGTACGAACTCCATCTTGCCTGCATACCAACCAGATGATACCGCTCCAAAAAACCGGAATGGAACCGTACCCCCAGACAGCGCGGGAAAGATAATCCTGACAAATCCACGTTCTGACTGGGCGTTCCGGAAGTCAAGGTACTAATTGTAGGGTCAGTAAAAAAACTATATCGATAGGTAAGACTTTCCATTTCAACAGCGCCCAACCGATGCTGCCAATGTTCCGTCTTTTCCCCCGATCCACACCGTGCATACGGCTTTCACCGTACACGGCGTTCCATCAGATCGTAACGTTCCACTGTTCACATTTCACAAAACAATCTTCCAAAAGCAGCCGTCGCTGCTTGCTTTCGACCCGAATTTCGTACCGAAATCCTTTCGCAATTCCCATCCAGAACCACTTACCGGCCCATGGGAATCACCCCCTTTCTGAATCAAATCTTACCATAAATCAGTCGATTCGACAAGCATTACACACCACACCTACGGGTGTTCGGACAACGTCCGTTTCGGCAGCCAAGAGTATTCCCGCTCCCAATCCGTCGCATCCGGACACCCACAGGCGAACCAAAGCTGCGCATCCTGCAGTTTGGTATCCCAAAACACCAAATACTTCAAACCGTTTGCTTTTGCACAGGCGCGCTTCTCCACATCTCGTTTCGCCCACATCGTAACAGCATCCCGGTAATATTTACTATCCGCAGACTTTCCAACCCATTCCGTCAATACAGCCCGATCCTTCGTATCATCATACCAATGACCACCATGTACCCAGGAAGCATTCAGCTCAATCCGTAAATCCCGGGACACGATATAAAAATCACACGGATACGGATACACATCCGAAACATACTGTCGCTTCACATCATCCGCACCAAATACAGCAACCAGCTGTTCGTACAATACCTCTTCGCTATCACCCGCCAGATACGTCTGATGTTCCAATTTCGTATTCCAAATCTTCTGGTACACATCAAGATTTTGCGACGGATTCTCTACACCATACCGTTCCAAACAAGTCTGCCTAGCCAATTCTCGCACCGACGGATGCTTCATCGGATTGTCCACCCCGTAGCGCTCCAAAAACAGCTGTTTGACCTGCTTCTGTACCATAGGACTTTGCATCGCATACGGCACGCCAAACCGGCGCATACTCGTCTCCCGGGCTTTCTGCCGAATCTCCTGACATTGCATCGGATACTCCGTTCCATACCGTTCCAGAGACGTCTGTCGCGCCCGTTCCCGTACACCAGCATCTTTCATCGGGTTATCCACACCAAATCGATCCTGAAACGCCTGCAGGCTCTTCTGACGAACACGGTCCGAAGCAATCGCATATTCCGTTCCGTAACGCGCAAGATTTGTTGCCCGAATTTTTGCATCGATCGCAGGGTTCTGCCTGGGATTCTCCACACCGAACCTGTCAAGAAACGTTTGCCGTCTTCGTGCCTGAACTTCCGGCGCCTCAGACGGATTGGTCACACCAAAATGCGCCATCACAGAGGCTTCCCATTTCTTACGGACCTCCGGATTCTGTGCCGATGATTTATAACCGTATCGTTCCAGATTAGTCTGCTGCGCTTTTTCCAACACCTCTGCCCGTTGCATCGGATTCTCTACACCATACCGTTCCAAATTCTGCTGCCGGATCTTTTCCTGTATCTTAGGTGCCGCAAATACATTCGATACACCGTATCGCTCCAATACCGTCTGTTTTGCCTTTTCCCGGTTCTCCTTCGTATTCATCACCAGTTCCGTCCCGTACCGCTCCTTACAGGTCGCTTTCCGGGCAATCGACGCGCATTTCGGACAGCCCTGGCCTACCAGATGCTGTCGCGGCTGCTGCCAGAACGAACCGTGTGTCGCACAGACAATCTCCACCTTCGTGGTTCCATTTTTATACTGTACATGGGAATAATCATACGTATCCCCATGTACCCCCTTTGCACGCGCCAAAAACTCCATTTGTGTCATTCGTTTCGCCATTATTTCATTCTCCTGTATATATCATACAAACAATACAATAACTACACACTGTATTGATCATCCTTTTTCTAACATTCCAGCACCAACAAATATCCGTCACCCAACACCAAATCGCTGTCCTGTCCGTTCGATTCCATCAAAACAGCAAGCGTTGTCAGAATTTTTCCGGGCAGCACATAATCTCCCGGAAAAATCCGATACTTTTTCCCGTGCCGGTAGAAAAACCCACGGCACAAATGTACCGAAACCGCACAGATACTACGATTTTCCAACTGACAATTCACGGATGGAACAAATATTACGATCCGTTTGTTTCGCATACGTACCTCAATACCACAATTTTATTTCACAAAACGAGAAATCAATTCAAGCACAATACCCACGACAACGCAAAACACACAGGCACTGCCTAAAATTGCGATACGCTTATCCCTATTTTTTGAAAGCATTTCCAGACCAAAAAGAAATACCAAAATAACTCCGAGACTTGCAAAAGCCATCTCAACCACATAAATGATACGCATCACATCCATCTATTCCATACCGCCGGCTCTTACAAATTCCAGATCCAGATCATGTGCAAGCGCACTGCAGGTCTGATCAAAATAAGTTGCTTGATCCAGTTCTCTCTGAATTTCTGACATCACTTTCGCTTTGTCAAAAACAACCGGAACGTCCTCTTGAATCCGGTGCTTCACTTCTCTGACCAAATCTGAATATGAACTCATCTTTCACACCTTATATTCCTTTCCGGAACCCTTCCGGGAACCTTTGTATCGGGTATGCGGTTTCACCCAGCTGACCTTGCCATTTTGATACGTCCGGAAAAACCCACGCACCGAAACCTCATGATCCGGTTTCGTATATCCACGCTTTTCCCCGTGCTTTGTCAGCTTCGCATCTTCTACATTCGTCACCACATACGTTTTCCGATACAGCGACAACGGCTGATCCTTTCGCCGCGGCAGCTGCTTCGCCTCATGCTTCGATCGCCGGACGGTCTTCGTCGCGTCCACCTCAACAATTTCTTCGTAATACAACGCAAACAGCATCAGCGCATGATACTTCATTGCTTCTTTGTAGTCCGTCCGGTCGATCTTCATAACTGCCGCCAGCAAATCCCTTCGTTCCTTTGTCAGATGCGGCGGATACCGGTAATCACGGTACGACTTCGTCTTCGGATCATACGCAAACGTAACCGCAGGCGTTGGACCGAATTCCGGATACACCGCCAAATCCACCACAGAGCCTTTCGATTGGAACACCACTTCAATATGCTCTTCCTCTAACAAAATCCGACCCGTCAAGAACGGCGGCTCAAACGGTCGTTCATCCAGCCAATCCTGATTGTCCATATACCACTGGATGATCCGTCCCATCTTCGCATTGCTGCTCACCACAATTCGATCCAACGACTCCCGATTCATACCGTCACATACCTTTCTTCGTTCGAAAAATAGATCATATCCTTCAGTCTACGTACCGTCCATGACACTTCTTAAATTTCAATCCAGACCCGCAGGGACACAGATCGTTCCGACCAATCGGTTTATTCGACGCCCAGGCTTCCAGAAGCGGCAGGGAATCCACAATACCATCCCGCACTTTCGCATACAGTTCCTGATAGTCTGCCAAACTGCAGTCTCCCATCGTCCATGCCGCGAACTGATTGCTCAAATTCATCAACCGGGACAACGAATGCCGACAGGCTTCCAATGCGCCCAGGTAAATGCCATACTGACCATCCGTCAGATCCTGGGGACGCGTATCCAAACACAGACCCCAAAGCAGCACCGGAAGAATCGTATACCGATATGAAAACCATGCCATCTGAAGCCGCTGCCATGCCTGTCCGAGCAGTTTTGCTTCTCCCGGATCAATCGTGTATTTCGGCATGCTCCGAAGATACGCTGCCACCTTCTTCTCCCAATCCGCCGGCAGCTTCTTTACCATATGCTGATTCAATGCCGGGCCGAACCCCGTTCCGTCTTTCAACAGCGTCTCGACACACAACACTTCCCCCATCATTCGGGGAACCGGCTCCACCTTTGATGCGTCCAGACAATACTCACACAAATAATCTGGCAACTCCGGATCCGCAACCGGAAGCGCTATACCCTCCAGATCGCCCTGATGTTCATTCAACAGCTGATGATACGCCACCTTGTCAATCCGAACATAATCGTCCGTATCAAACACACAGCAAAGCTGCGGCATGGTCGGCGCCATCAACAGCATACGGGTCATCGTTTCCTGAAACGTTGTGACCGGAACCGCCCACAACGGGGCAAACCCCAGGCTCTCATTCACCGGAATCGATGTCTCCCGGAACGTATCCACTGCCGTTCTATGCAACTTCCCCTGAGCATCCTTCCAACACTTCGACGGCGCTAACTGTAAACTGATAAATTTCATTGGTATCCTCCTCAAACCTTACATCCACATCAATAATTCCTGTACCGAAACCGGCATTGTATCCCGCACTTCCGGCGGTATCACATTCTCCACACGTTCCACAGAGACCTTTGTCCCGTCTCTTGCGGCTTCCATTCGCAGCGCAAACACCTGCGACGCAACACCCGGGTGTTCCTCACAAAAAGCCCGTACCGCTGCCTGCTTCGCCGGATCGGATCGCTGCAGCTTCACGTTTCGTCCAAACATACCTTTCGTTTCCTCCTTACATACCGTCGCCGATACACATAGCCATGCGTCTCAATCAACTGATTGACCATGGACGGCCTTATATGATATGTCTGCGCAATCCAGCGCTTCGACATGCCACGGTCCAGATCCTCACAGATCGACGTCCACTGCTCTTCATAGCGTGTCCTGCGATGCAGACCTTCACTGTGAGAAATCGAAAGCCCCGCCCAAGTCAATTTCTGTAACACATCATTGTACGAACAGTCAAACGCATCCATCATGGCCCGGATCGAAAACCCTTTCTCATACGCCTGCTGAACCATCGGGATCGTCACTTTTGGGTTCAGATCGTAGGTAATGCCACCTGCCCGAATCAAATCCCGGTACAGTGTACTATACGGCTTTTGGTATCGTTCCGCCAGCTCAGCCAAAGTAAAATACTTATAATCATGAGCCAACTGTTCCAAATACTCCATCTCGTTTCCTCCTGTCTTACTACCCTTTATTTTACTACAATTCCGCCTTCACGTCAACGTCACGTTCTCATATTTCTTTAAAAATCTACAAAAACCTCTACACATCTACATACAAGAGCAACCTTTGAAACTATCCACCAAACACCATCCCGAAGAGAGGACTTACCATGTCATACGGAACCACCACAGGAAACAGCAAAGGAACCTGGCCAATACCAAAAACATCTCCTTTCCAACTACACGATCTGGTGACCATCGAAATTGCAAGAAAACAGTACGTACGAGGCGCCGTTCTGGGAACCCACGACCGAGACGGCGACAACTTACGCATCCGCTTTCTGGAAGGAGTCACCCGAATCATTCACAAAAGCAGTCTGACGAAGCTGCCAGATAAGACCATCACGCCAAAATTAAAACCCTGTCCGCTTTGCGGAGGTTTTCCCTTCATTGAAAGTCATCGCGACCAATTTGCCATGTTCACCAACGATTCCAGGAAAAAATTCGGTACCCGCATCTTCTGTACCACCTGCGGCTGCTCCACCGGACGGCGCATTGCGCTCTGGGATGCCATCATCGACTGGGAGACCAGAGATAACCGTTCAAAAAATATCCAGCAAAAAGAGCGAATAGCCAAACAGGAAGCCCTGGCCATCGAAGAACGGATCCAACAGGAACCGAGAGACATCTACGATCAGCTCAAAAACGCGTCGATCGAAGCCCTCGAATGGATGATCCAGCATACAGTCGTAACCGATTACGGCAAATACTGTCACGACCTGACACACGGCCTGTATAGCGAATTCTACGAACGCTATACCGGAAAAAGCAATGCATTTGCCTTAAACTATGCAGGATTTTTAAACAGTGAATACGTCGAAAATTACCAGGACTATCTGCTCAACGAACACCGATGGTCCAAAGAAAACGCAGACCTCAGACAATAACAAAGGAGAACCATTATGTATCACGCCAGTATTTACAATATTGAAAACGGCTTTGCCGTCATCTCAGAAGAAAAAATCGAAAAACCCATCGCCCATCTTTTATTCGACCCGAAAAATCCAAAACATCTGGATCTTTTCCTGCCGAAACTGGACGATACCCTCGACTTCATCTTTACGTACGTGCATGACACATGCACCGTTCATCTGAAAAATGACGATGCCGCGCACTACAAAAAGAAAACGTCCGAAGAAAAGCTTCAGAAAGCAAAACGCAGTGTTGCCGACCGGAAAACAGATCCCGTCTGGGAACGGCTGTCCAGAAAACTGACGCTGACCGATACCATCGAATGTATCAACAACGAAGGCTTTCACATCGGTATGATCCTGGTCAACGGCATCGTCTACCAGTACAAATATCATGAAATCTCCGTGGATCCCAAATACACCATCATGCGGTCCATCTTCGACGAATACAAAAAGCAGACAAGCACACCAGTTGCCTGCTTCCTGGACGTTTACCGCAACGGAAAACATCCGAAAGACCCCATGAAAATCGAAATCAAAGGGTATCTGTACGGCGACAAACGCGTCCCCGATACGTGCAAAATAGAAACCGACGGCAGCTTCTGGCTCCACAAAAACTTCCTGACATACGAAGATGCGGTTGACTACGTCACCACACATATCAGCGGAAGCATGAAGATCACCAACGACACAAAGGAACAGTTCTGCCGAACCATTCCCAGGAACCAGAAGAAAAACAAACTCGCTTACACGCAGCGTACAGCCCTGCGGGATTTCTTACGAAAGACCTTCTGGATTCCCGACGAAATCTCCGCGCATGGACATATCTGGAACAACCTGACCGACAGCGCCGGACTGTGCCATGGATTGGTACAGTTAAACAACGAAATTTACCCGTTCACCCACTCACCCTTATCGGGACGCACCTTCCAGAACGACATTCTGGACTGCGTCGCCAAATATCTGATCGACAATCAGCCGACATTATAAAAAAGAGCGTCCGGACATCCGGGCGCTCCCTCTTTTTGTGAACAGTGTAAAATTTCAAATCTGACTAATGACCATCGCTCCCGCAGCCATTACAGCTGCGATCATCACTGCGATCATCGCTTTTCGGCACGGACAAATTTGCTTATCTGCTTCGCCAAAACCGGAATTTTTGCTTCCGTCCCGTACCTTTCCACGTCCAAATGACCCTATCCTTCGTATCACGTAGGTGCCTGCTATGCCTGCAGGCTGCCTCATGCGCCTGTAACGCATCATGGTCTTTCACAGCAATGACATTACTCAACCACACAGACCTGCCGACGTTCCCTCGCAGGTTCGTCTCCTACCGTCGTAGATTCTCACCCTATGATACGGACACCCGGCTCATTCCAAAGCCGACTTTACCGGGATTCACACCGGGAAACTTTCGCTTCCCCGCATGCCGGAGTCTCAGTGTGTACGCCTCCGGGCGTTACCCCTTCATTCCGTACATCAGATCATCCGTTCAGGAGAAATCCTTCCTGTGCGACCTTTTCAGCCGCAAGCGTGTCTCACCATTGCCGTAATTGCAATACCATAAACACTGGCAAGCATCTTGTCTGCGCCCGCAATCGCGCGCAGCGCGTTGTTCGCATTGGATACCAGCCGCCGCATCGAATTGGTCGGCAAAGCATCCGTTGCATTAAAGAACAGCGTCAGCAGGTCGATTTCCGGTTTATCTTCCCACAGTTTTGACTGCTGCTCTACTTTAGCCAATGCATCCTGATAATCTTCGTCCGTCATATTGTCAAACACGCCGAATTTCGCCTTTTTGGTAAACTCAATCGCAGGATTCTTCATTTTTTTACTGGTCAGCTGTACAAACAGCTGATACACGTTATACAGCGTTACTTTTCCCCACATGGTATCCAACTGCGTCTCCAGGATTTTTTCATCCATGCCGGTACGTTCCGCACGTAAACGCAATTCCTTCTCTTCTTCCAGATAATAATCAATCAAGCCGTACGCCGCACGCTTAAATGCGTTGTTTGCAGCATTTGGCCAAACCGGATCATCCCCTCCATCCACCGGGAAAAATACCTCGGCGATGTTCTCTACATAAAGCGCCGCTTTTGTAAAGTCACCCTCGCGGGCGGCATCCGCAGCGAGTCCTAACGGGTTATAAATATCCGTTTTTGCAGCGTTAATCAAATTGAACTGTACAATTTGGAACCCACGCATCGTTCCACGAACATAAAACTTAACAAGCAACTCCCCTTTCGGGTCGTTGATTACCATATTGTTCGCTCTCCGCTCCCTGGTCCACATATCAATCACAGGTTCAATATACGTCTGTCCTTTACCTGCCCTGGTACGAAAAATTGTTATCGTACGGCTTTTTATCCATACTTCTATGCCATTACAGCATACGTCCAGCGTACCTTTTTGCCACCGGCTCTGCGCCGGTATCGTCCGACAGTGGAGACTCATGGACGGATTATATTCCGTATCATCGCAGATACGGTTTCACCATCTACGCGTTGCCGCTGACTCTGCTGTTACACAGAGCCTTCGCCGTCGGATTTCCGTTGCAAACGGAGTCCCCGCTTCATTCTCCACTCATACTTCACAGTCTACCTGACGATTTCACTGTGAACGACCAATTTGCCATTACGCATTTCTCACATGACAAACCTTACATCGCAAGCACCATAGTATTGACCGTCTACACCCTGTTTTTCAACATACTTTAACACTTTTTTACAAAGTGGGACTAGGCTATCTCTTTGCGCCCTACACGGCGCATCCATGCGCTTCGAGCCGTAACTCATCCCCGGCTCTACATCAATAGTCGTTACACTTTCCTTCCCTTACGGGAAGACTTAGCACGGTATTACCTGCTATCCATCTTACAATGGACCGTAGGCTCTCTTAGTCAGCTGCTTCGTCCATGGAATCTGCTGTATATCCTGCGGCAGCACCTCATACAGCGGTCTTATCCAACTGATACCGTTAGCACATAAACCTTATAAGCTATGCACACCCCTGAGTCATAGGGTTCACACGGAATGCCCTGTTTCTACAAGGCGCCGTATCCACCAGATACGCTCCACCCGGTCGCTGCGGCTCATACCACGGCAGTTCCCAATCCTTATTGATCAGATCGGCTACCGTATCGAATTTCCCCAGCTTATCCCGGTCGCTGCCATCCGGATTATACGGAATCAACGTCGTATTGTAAAATTTCCGAAGCGTCTTATCTCTGGGAAGACCAGACGCATCAAACAATGCATGCGCAAACGGAATATCAATGATCGGCTGTTCCTCAAACAGCACATTCCCATCTTCATCCGTCAGCACATCCCCTTTGTACAGCACAATTTCCCCATTTTCAATAATATCCGAATCGGCCCGCTTCGCCATCATAACATGCTTCAGACCTTTATTCGAAATCATCACATGGGAAATCATACCGGACGGCTGGACATCCGAGGTACAACCCACATCCGGAAACCAGTCGAACTTCCGCTGTAACTCCTCCGGAAGCGCAATGTGCTGATCGTTCGTATACTGATTCAGTTCCGACATATCGCTCAGCACATTCTGCCCCTGCAGATTGTGATACAGGATCACGTACATCACACCGTAAAACACGGTGGAAAATACCACATCCAACAGCACCTTACTGACCGTCGGCCGCAAAAAATAACCGTACGACAATGCAATCTGCTCCACATCCGTGAAATCCGAAGCCCCGGTACTGCCCCCGTTCAAAAGATACTGTCCGTACTCCCACAAAGACGCCAAAAGCCAGAAGACAAAAAAGAAAAAGATCGTCATTGCGATATCTGCAATGATACGCGTCTTCATCGTCTGCGGCGGCTTCAGATGTGACCGTTCCAGCTGCTGGTTGTTGTAGACATCCTGGTACTTTGTCGTATCCGTGGGCTTCATGTTCTTCAACACATCCCAGCTGGTCTTTGGTTTATTCAAACCAACCACTCCTTTCGTAAAAAGATTTTATATGAAAACAGGGCTGTCAGAAACTCCAACAACCCCGTTTTTCATATCATGCAATCATTCCTCAACAGCCGGAACCTCACTCTGCGCATCGTTCGCATTCTGACGATCCAACGCATCCTGATATTCCGACACCAAAGCGTCTGTCTGACGGGACGTCTTAATCATCGTACCGCCAATGACGCCGATAGCGCCAACCGCGACTGTAATAATCGCCATGATAAAGATGGCAACCACCCAGTTCCGCTTATGTACCGCTTCTGTATGATCATTCCTGGACTTCCAGGCACTGATCTCATCATCCTTTTCCGCCAGCCGCTGTGCGTACTGTGCGTCCTTATCCTTATCCAGATTCTGATAGCGTTCCAGCAGCTGATTGTACTGCTTTTTCAGCTCTTCTTTTTCTGCTTCCACACGCTGTACCTGACGGTCCGCATCAGCCTGATACGTCTGGATCCGGGATTCCGTCTCCTTACGCATCCGTTCCAGCTCTGCGGTCAGATCGGATTTCTTTGCAGAATACTCTTCCTGAAGGGTCTTGATCTTCTGTTCCTGCTCTGCCATCAGCTTCTGAATCTCCGTCGAATTCCGAAGTTCATCCGACAGCGCCTGTGATCTCGCGATATCCGCTTTCCGGTTGTTATCTACAAACTCCCGCATATTCTGCTGAAGCTGCTCGTAACATGCCTGCTCTTCCTTCAGGCAGCCCATATACATATCGGAAATCTCATCCAGCACTTCCGTGATGGCCAGATCCAACATAGCCGCAGCCTCTTCTTCACGACGACGCTGAAGCTCCTTCTGATCGTCCGTATATTCCGCGTCAATCGACGCTTTCACGCCATGTTCAATGGCATACATCTGATCTTCATACTGACGCTGATACCGCTCCCGGTACTGGTTCTGTGCTTCCCTGGCGGCAGCCATACCCACCTGACGAAGCGTCTCCTTCCAGTTGTTGTTCAGCACATCCTTACGCTTTGCCACCAGCGCTTCCATATTTGCCAGCTGTGCATTGTGTTCCTGCTGCATCGACTGATACAGCGCACCATACTGGGTACCTTCATCATTGATATCCAGTTCCTGCTGGATACGGTCACACTGCATCGCCATCAGGCGGAAATAACGCTCCCGCATGTGAAACAAATTCGCTTCATGCATCCGCTGCATCTGGATGTTCGCATCCCGTGACATTTCATTCAGCTGATTGTTCAGCCAGCCTTCCGGACGATCTGTCACAAACGGAATGAACGGATTCTGCTGCATAAACTGAGCATCAAACGGATCTGTCGTGACTTCCAGTCCCAAGTTACTGGAATAGAACCGGCGTGCAACCGCTTCCTCCGTCATCGCGCCGGGAATTACATCTTCCGGCTCCATCTGCGCAGGCTCTTCTGCCATAGCAGCCTCGTACGGATTCATACCAGCACCATCGTCCATACCGGCAACCGTCTCGTCAACAGGAATCGAACCCTCGGAGAACTCCGGAGGCGCATCCTCTTCCAAATCCTCATCATCTGCTTCGATATCATCATCAGATGCGGGATCCATATCCGGAATCTCTTCGTCCTCCGCATCATCTTCGACAACGGAATCATCTTCCGAATCCGGTGCGTCCTCATCGTCCAGCACCGCATCCTCATCTTCGTATTCGTCGTCTTCATCCTCCTCCGAATGAAGCAGCTGACTGACATGTCCATCCGCCGTCACCATATTGGTGACCGCATCGTACGTCGTCGGAATACCCATCAACGTAATGTCACCGGCTTCATCAATCGTACAGAACTCATACTGTGCGGTTGTCAGAATGCTGAACTCATTCATAGCAGCCAATGTTGCAGCTTCCGGAATGATGACCAGGATATTTTCTTCCAGGCAATCATTGGTAATGTACGTCTTAAACCGTCCGGAATTGACACATTCAATGATCGTACCTTTTGCTTCGTCCTTTTTGGCTTTCTTATCCAGACCGCCGATATTGGCAACGTCCAAGGCCATTGCCACATACAACGGTTTTCCGTCCGACATAATGACGAACTGTTCGTTGTTGCGCAGAATCTCTAACACGGACTCAAATACGGACTCATGAAAGATCTGCGACATGCCGCCTTTTTTCTTAACTTTTACCTGGGGCGCGGCTGTTTCCGCTGCGGGTACATCCGTTTTCTTTTTCTTCTTCCCAAACACTTCTGTATACGTCCTTTCTGTAATGATATTTATTTGAACTGCTTATCTGCGAGATGCACCCGCAACAGGTTCAAACCGTGAATATTCATTCACCCAGATGCGCATCGTCGATAACAGCTTATTCTTGTTCTCATAAGCGCCTTCCCCTGTCGTTCCAACAAGAATATGCTTCGCCTCCGGATTCGCATTAATATAACGTGCCACCGCTGTTGTTACTTCCGCTTCCAGCTTTGAAATTGCGGCACGCGCACCGCCGGCATTGGAATCCGTATCCATATTATCCAACACCAGATAATCAATCACCTTCGCATGAATCGTCAATTCTACCCCGTGCTTTGCACGTACATCCAGGATCAAATCCTGGAGCTTCTTCGTAACAATCCGCCGTAACGTATTCTCCGATAACGGTTGAAAAGGGACAATACAATCAATACGTCCCAACAGCTCCGGCGGGAATTTATTCTCGCCTGTTGTCGTAGAAATAGATTCCCGGATCAGCTTTTCATATTTCTTCATCAGCCGCCCGGAACCGCGATCATCCACCGCATACTGCGCGATGTCCTTGTAAATCTCCGATCCGGCATTGGTCGTCAGCACAACATAGCTATTCACGAAGCTAACTTCCCGGTTGTTCTCATCTACCAAACGGCCATCATCCAGCACCTGTAACAACAGACGCGTAACCGCGGCACAGGCTTTTTCAATTTCATCCAATAAAATGATCGAATACGGACGCTCCCAAACATGTGACGTCAATTCCTTCCGGAAACGATCCAACGAATCGTTGTTCGCAAACTCCGTCATATCGAATCGAATCAGCGACCGGTCATCCTGAAACAGAATTCGTGCCAGCTGCTTCGTAACCTCCGTATTATGAGTCACAATATAAGAACCAGCCTGATACAAATGTTCTTCATCCTCAACCATAATACAAGTTGTCGGCATCTTTTCTTCCAACGGTTCAATCGCACGAATCGGCACACATGTAAAATCACGTGTACGTAATTTCTTTACATTCTGAGCCGCCAACGCTCGTTCATACTTTTTCGTATATGTAAAAAACTTACATTTATCCATATTATCAGCTTTTACATGCAAATGATAAATATCATGAACATCACCAACACGATCACGATTGCCATGATTATGAATCGTAGATGCAATACCCAACGAAAATAACACACTCTGAATATCCTCTGCCAAACGTTTCGACGTCGTATCATACGAAACATTAAAACGATCACCATCAAAGGAACCAATAGAACCATCCGTATCAAACAACCCACGAATCAATTCCCATCGCTGTTCCACAGAACTATACTTATAATCATCAGGTATAAACTTCTCATGCGACTTCAAACCAATCAAAGAAGCAGCATCACCTGTCAAAATATCAGAAGCTTGATAATATACACGACGTTGTCCACCACGAGGGCCTGCCGTATACGATTTCACAAACTGCCAATTATAATTCTTATCATTCTGTTTAATTTCCACAGAACCTATCAATCTTTGTATCTTTTCCGGAACAAATCGATTTCCAGACGATACAGTCAATGCAGATATTGTCAAACAACCATTACCAAGCAAAGCACCTACGACATATGGATCAACCGATAATTCACGTTCAGAATACTGAACTGCTTCATTCATCGGAATCCAAAAACGACATTGCTTACTCCCAGATCGTTCCGTATAATAAAGCCCTCTGCGAATCAGATCCTCGGTACTCGTAGTAACCCAACCTTCGTTAATTTTACTTTTCGCATACTTCCATGTCCAAAGATGACTACCATCCACAATAATCTGACGACCATCACCAAGTGTCACTCGATACACCTGTTTCAAACCTCGATGATATACACCTGTCACTTTTACAGGCTCGCCTTTTCGATTGAAAACATAATCGCCGACCACAAGATCACCATTCCGTTTTCTCACAACGGAACCATCTTCGGTATATACAGGAATCATTTCATCATCAATAATCCCTTTTCCAACGCCACTGGATCCAGTCATCAGAAACGATGACATCGGCTTTGACTTATCATTCAGGTCTGCCACACAGATCTGAAGACGCTGCTCAATCACGCCGGTGGCGTATTCCTGCGCATACACATGTTTGTCCAGCTCTTTTTTAATCGAAGTAGCATCCACACGAAACGCCACATTGACGCCCTCAGACTCAAAAATAACATCGGCCAAAAGCTTTCGGTTGATTCTTCGCTGCTCCAGCCGGTACCAGCCCACCATCGAATCCAGAATCAAAATCGACTTTCTGGGCTGCGCATTTGCAGGTATGTATCGGTTGGTATACTCATAAATCAGCTTGAACAGGTGGTCATCATAAAACTGATGATCCACACCATACCGCTTCGCCATACCCCGCAGAATCTCCACCACCATCTCTTCGGATGGCTGCTGTAAATTAATACGCTGCAGACGTTCCACCAACGGCTGGTTCGGTGAAATCCATTTTCGAAACTCCACATACGTGGTAGCGGCAATCACTCGGATCCCCCTCGTACCGGAATCCGCCAACAACGGTTTCAGCGCTTCCACCGCCGCATCCGACAGCTGAACGATCTGATGGAACTCGTCAATAAAAAGCACCACCTGTTGTTTCTGTGTCTCACAGAACCGCTGGACTTCGCCAAACAACTGCTTCAGCTTATCCGCCATCTGGTTCGGATCCGCAAGATCCGCAATCATATGAGACAGATCGACTTCCAAATAATACCGATCCGCATCCCGCAGAGAGGTTCCCTGTACCAAAGCACTCTTACCAACACCGGCTTCGCCAAGAAGAATCACGTTACAAAGTTCCGGACGCATCATCGCGGCCAGCAGCCGCTTCATTTCCATGTCCCGACCAACAATCGGACGGGCCGGCGGCCGCACCGGAGAGGTGTACATTTCGATACTCGGGTAATCGTGCAGATCAAAAACTTTACTCTTTGTCTGATCCCTAGTTTGAATTCCCATTTTCACACCTCTTATGCTACGCTATTCTTCCTGAATCGTCAATCCGGATTCTACCGCATACAGCACCGAATCCGAAACATCCGACGTCAGCTGTACATACAGATCCGAATCAGGAATCCGGAACACATGTACATAAGCAACCGGTTCGGTATCCATCGTAAATGCAAATCCGGCCTGATCCTGAACCGAAATGCTGGTATACCCTTCCGAATCGTAATTCTCACCATTTAAAACATCCGCTTCAATCCCGGTTAAAATCTTTCCCGTTACGGCATCTTCTGATGTATCCACCGTAAAACCGGAATCCGTCTGTTTCAACGTACCGTCCAATTTCTCGGTACTGACAATTTCAACAACGTCGCCGGCTTCCGTTTCTACCGAAACATGTACCGGCTCAAATCCCTGCTGACACCCAGCCAGCAGACAGGCTGACAGAAAAAAACCAGCGGTCAAACCCACTCTTTTCTTCATTTCACACCCACCTTTCCGTGTACCTTTCACTCTATGTTATCCCTATTCTACCATAATTCTGCTCATAAATCAACAGATTCTACGGCATTCGCCAAAAAAAACTGGATACCTGTCAGGTATCCAGTTCTATTCACTTATAATTTCTTTGAGGTACCTGTCAGATGTTCCTGACGAGAAGCCATCGCCGCATTGCGGACCGAAGCGCCCATCATCTGCGGTGTCGTCTGTTCATCCAAACACAGATCGTTTGCCAGCTTCTTTGCCATACCAGCTTTCACTTCGTTCTTATGTAACTGCTCCCGCGGCAGCGCCTTCCGATCCGGACCCGGCGCCGTGCCAAGCAGATCACCCGCAACACCCAGCTGTCCCAAAGAATCACAAAGATCTGTCGGAATAAAAATCTTCGTTGCCTGACCGTCAGCAATATCCTTCATTGCAGAAATCCCACGAAGCTGAAGCACTTCCCGGGTAATCCCCACTTGTTTCAACTGCTCAAGACCTTTCGCCTCGGCTTCATACACCAGAGCAATCGCTTTCGCACGACCTTCCGCCAGAGCAATCTGCGCATCCCGTTCCGCTTCCGCCTGAAGGATTTTCGCCTTCTTATCACCATCCGCCTGCTTTACCACCGACGTCTGATGCGCTTCGGCCTGAAGAATCGTCTCCCTACGGTCACGCTCCGCACGCATCTGCGTCGTCATGACTTCGGCAATTTCTGCCGGCGGCGTAATGTTCTTCACTTCCACCCGGGTCACTTTCAGCCCCCAGGGATCCGTCGCTTCGTCCAACACCACTTGCATCCGCGCGTTGATGGATTCCCGGGACGATAACGTATCATCCAACTCCATATCACCAATAATATTTCGAAGAGTTGTCGCCGTCAGATTCTGTAACGCCACCATGGCATTTTCGATTCCATACGTTACGGCTTTCGGATCCACTACGCGGGCATATACCACCGAATCCACACTCATGGTCACGTTATCTTTCGTGATCACACCCTGGGGCGGAAAATCCATCACCTGTTCCTTCAGACTGATCTTATTCGCAATTCGATCAATAAACGGGATCTTCAGATGCAGACCTGCGTTCCAGGTCGTATGGTACACGCCCAAACGCTCAATCACATAACAATACGCCTGCGGAACAATCCGAACGTTCCGAATAAGCAAAATCCCCAACAACACAAGTACAATTACAACAAACATACCGTTTTCCTCCTCATCACAACGTTTCTTCCATCTGTACGGAACGTACCGTGGATTTTACCACGTTTTCCATACTGGTTACATAGTCCCGGCCCAATCGAACCGTAACACTGCGGCGCATCTGACCGTTTTCCGGACGAATACTCTGAATGTTCGTCTCACCGACCAGCTTATCCGCATACTGCTTCATAAACACGACATCCGATTCCGGAAGCAGCGAAACCGCCGCCTCCTGCCCGGAACGTATCAAATAACTTTTCGCTTCCTGAAACGACTGATACCGCAGGTTCGCCATCTCCTTAAAGCGATCCACATTGATCTTCGACACACGACAGTCATACGGAAAATCATAACCCAGATGATGCAGATCCAACGCCTTTACATCATCAAACGCATACAGCTTCTTCCTGGTCACCCCATGCCCGTCATAATACAGACCGGCATCGATCAGATGCTCCTGGAACACCCGTTCCTGGGCTTCGATACGCATCTCCAACGCCTGAATCCGCAGGTCAAAGACCTTTGGCGCATACTTCACCTTATCTCCGCCGACCTGCTGATACACCCGAACGCCATAATCATACGCCGCCCGCGGCTTCATCCGGTTAAACGATGGATCTTCTTTCATCGCTTTCAGCTTCGCAAGCGCCGTCTTTCGCTTCATCAGCTCTTCGAACTCTTCTTCGATCTCTTCATCCGGCGGCAGAAACGACAAGAAATACTGATACTTCGTCATCAGCATCGCCTGATAGTTCCGCTCCACCCGAAGATAATCACCCAGTGGCTTCGAATCCTCGGCTTTGTTCGGCGTTTCCTCATAGTTCCGATACTCGTCCCGATACTTATGATATTCCTTTCGATGATGGTTCAGCCGGGACGAATACGACCGCAGCTTAAACCCGAATTCCATCAACGGACTATTGACTGCCTGTGATGCCATTTCTTCATAATCCATGGACATTACATCCATCATCGGTGTCTCTACCACAAACGCCGACCGGGGAATCTGCTTCAAAACGGCATACACGCCGTTCATACAATCCGTAAGCAGCTGTTCCTGCCCGTCACGCACCAACTTCCGGTAATCCTGTTCCGTCAGTCCCTCCCGGTCCTTCCGGTACGACGCATACCGTTGAATATCCTGAACAGCTTCCATGTAGCCGGATTCCGGAGATTCCAAAAGATTCACCACAAATTCCCGGACAATCGCATTCGCTTTTCGCATCTCCTTACGATGCGTCGATGCACGCCACAACCGGCGGTCCTGGGGCAGACACGCCAACAAAAACTGCGGAAGCCCCTGCTGCGCCATCGTCTTATGCGTAAACTTTTTGATATAACAAAGCGCGTTGCGCTTATCGTACATCACCGAACTGCTCATGGCACGCACCATCTGCTTACGATCCAGATATTCATCCATCCCGCGCCGCAGCTTCCGCTTATTCGCTTCCGTCAGCTTTCCCCGCTGCGTCCCATCTTTGCAAAGATTGCCGACACCGTGATCCACCATAGCCAGATGCACATGCAAATGCTTCGTATCCACCTGGATACAGCCAACGTACCGCAGATCATCAAAATCCTGACCCATCCGCCGCAGACCCGCCATCACAGCCATACGAAGCTTCAGCTGATCCACATGCCCCCGGAAATCCCCTTTCTTCTTTAGTTCAAAATCTTCTTCCAGAATCCCATGCTCCCGAAGCCAGTCTTCCTCAAACGACAGGATCGTCTTCATCACCGTTTTCCCACGGTCAAAATCCTGTTGCAAGAACTTACTGACCTGACGCAGCTTTTCATCCGACAACGACGGATCGTCATTCGAAAACGCAACACCACCTTTCTTCTGTGCCTTCCGCATCGCATGCTTCATCTTCGGAATCGTCTCTTCCTCATTGGAAGCCTTTGCACGGTTGATGTACTTCTGGATCGCAGGATCCACTTCCCGTACACGGGTAGGCGTCACATCTTCCGTTGCGTTTGGTCTTGACATATACCGCAGCACATATTCTCCCGGCGTATCTCCACGGGTTCCGGACGAACCGTTCGGTTTGTACGTAAATTCATTGACAATCACCACCGACTGTTTCAAACTCATTCGCACTCACCTACCGTTTCGCATGAATGTACGTCAGGAAAATATTATCCACCTGGATCTCGGACATCTGGGACTCATCCAGCATCTTCGCCACCACGTCATCCGGCGGCGGATCAATATGCAGTTCTTTCAGAACCCGCAGACGGTACTTCACGTACTGTCTGCGCGGCCGTTTCTTCCGATTCGGACCCATACACACCCTCCTACAAACAAACGGCTGCCCGTTCCGGCAGCCGTCTCTTCCTTATTCGCCGAACTCCCGGCTCGTACCAGCCCTGCGGCTGGCATCGTAACGCTGTGTCACGTCTTCCATATCGTCCGATACCGAACGTCCCACCGTATGCGCATCCGCCAGTTCCTGCTGATCCTGCTGAGCAGATTCACGCAGCATCATACGTGCCTGCTTTTCGTTCAGCTTCTTCTGTGCCTTCACATCCGAAACATCGCCCTTATCGGTTGCTTTCGCATCATCATCCGGTTCCTGCTCCAACAGTTCCTCTTCCTCCTTCGGGGCCTGTCCGGACACCTGCTGCGCCTCCGGATGCAGCCGCTCCGCCAGATCACCTGTCTCACTGTTTGCCGTCGTACTGCGTACCTCCTTCATCTGTTCCGGAGCATCCGGTGCAGCCGCTTCCGGTTTCACCGTTGCATCTGCAGGTTTCGGTTCCACAGTCTCCGGCTGCTTGTCCGGCGCTTCAATCCATTCCTCCTGCGGTTCCTGAATCACTTCCTGGGGAGCAGGAACTACAGGCACCTCGGTCTTCTTCGGCGGAGCGGACAGCAGATCGCCCGATGCGAAAAATCCCATCGGATCGAACACAGGCGGAACCGCGCCTTCCGGTTCCGGCGCCTGGATAAACTCAGGACTCGGTTCATGTACAGCTTCCTGCGGCACGTGCGCTTCGGAAACTTCTGCCGAAATCTCCGGTTCCGTCACAGGTTCTGCCTGAACATCCTTTCCGGTCTTCTGAAGCCACTTCTGCTCAACCCTTCGGGTAATCGCACGGTCAGCAGAAGCAAGCAGCACATCCTCCATATCCGGCTGACGGAAATCTTTCGATACATCCGCTTCCGGTTCCGGCTGTGCTTCCATTTCCCTGGCATTCATCATCTGCGCTTCTTCTTCCGGTGTGATGTAATACTCACTCTTATCCATCTCATGAACGTTTTCTTTCTGAATCACCGGTTCTTCCATATACATCATCAGCGACGGATTCACATAACCGGAAGATTCGGCGCTCAGCGCATACATCGGGAACTGCGGATCGAAATCAATACCATAATAATCCAGCAGCTTATCGTTCTTCCGGGAAACGCCGGTTCCATTCAGTCCCAGATACACCAGCGGAACCGCCAACTGATCCGTCTCTTCGCTGGCAACCGGAGGAAGCACCATCACATCGGCAACCGCCGGAAAATCATATGTATTGCCATACAGTACCTGGGGAATCGCAAAATGCTTTGTGAAATACTTTCCGGTCTTAATCAGATGTGCCAATTCATCCGGATTCGGGTAATACAGAATGTCTTTCAAAAGCTTTGTACGGTCTTTTTCATCAAAATACACCGAAGTAATGCCATACGGCAGGGGCTGCTCGAAACGAATTTCTGTCACATGCCCCAGCAGGTGAAAGACCGGCAGGTATTCATGTGCGCTGTTCTCATGATCCATCCATGCATGATACGCTTCAAATTTCATTTCGCATGGATAATTCTGAAACGACTGCGCCGACCGTTCCAGGCTGTCCTGTTCCGTTCGGGACAACACATTGTCCAAAAGCAGCGCTTTTACTTTGATACTCATAAACGACTTCTCCTTTCTTTCCTTCGCCTCATTGTCTCTATTATACAATAGATCGTTCGCACCATCAATCCAAAATCACCTGATTTATGAGGTTTTTCGCGCAAACAGAATCTTCAGCCATCCTTTCAGTTTTCGTCCTGCTGCCTGAAACAGTTTGATATGCAAATAAACCACCAGCAGAACGAAAAACAGAGACGGCAGTAGCCAGGTCATACAGATCGAAAGAAAGTTCACCGCCGTCAGTTCCGAAAGCAGCAGCTCCGCACTGCCAATACCGGTTCCCACGCCCGCTTCCATGTACGTCTGTAACAACAGCATCGGAATCAGGCGGGTTCCCACAAGCAGAACCTCCAGAAGCAACAGAAACACCACGCCAACGATCAATACACCCGCAAACACCCGGCGCATCACCTCGGATGCGCCCCCTTTGTTTTTCATTTTTTTCTCCACAGTCGTATACTCCTTTGCTTAATGATTTGTAATCACATACGCGGACAGTCCGGAAAGGGTTCCTTCCCCGTCCACGGTACACTCAAATGCAAACGTTCCGGTTCCCGTCTGGCCGGCTTCCGTCGTAGACGATACCGTCACTTCGGTGAAATACGTATAATTATTATCCGCAATGTTCGTCACATACACAGACGCATTCTCCAGATACGTCATATTCGCCGCAGACTCTTCGGACGTCGGATCAGCAAAAAACACATAGAACATTGCATTATCGTCTTCCGGATACTGCTTCTTCAGCGCTTCCAGCTTCGTCTGATACGTTGCGACATCCTCCCAGGTACAAACATCCTTCAGAAAATCCTGAATCAGATTCTGATCCCGTTCCACCCGGGCCGTATCCAGTCCGTTCACCGCACGGTTCACGTCCGCTTCCTGCTGTGCCTGATCCACACGGATCGACTCCATTTGCATCTGAACATCCTGAATCTGCACATCCATGGCCGCAAGATTCCTGGAATGATTCCGGCTGATCATCTGACCAACCAACAGTACCACCAAAAGCAGGCCGATCAGAACACCAAACGGCAACAACGATTTCAACCGTTCTTTCATTCCTCGTCACCTCCGTTCATCATCTGCTCCCGCAGATCCGCAGCTGCCCCTTTGTTCTCTTCCACACCTTGCAGCCGCTCTTCATCATTTGCCTGCTCCTGATACTTTTCATTAAAATCATCCGGAAGCGAAATCTGATCCATGGTATCCCAGATCGTAGAAAGATCCTGATCCACGGACAAATCCTCTTCTCCTTCCGTGTACGGCGCATACTGCGCGCCAATCGCTGTCACATGCACGACAGCATCCGTAAACGTATCTGTTTCCGCCTGATACACTGCCGTTGCATACGCAAGCATCTGACCGGATTCATTCATACACTTCCACAACACATTCATCGTATCAGCGGTAAAGGTATAATTCGTACAAAACTCCCAGGACACGCCTTTCGCAGCTTCAGCATTCCAATTATACCAAGCAGTCCGCATGTCTGTATTTTCACCAAAATACCCATCAAACTGATCCGACATGGCCAGCAGCTGCTCACGCTGCGCAGACTCTTCTTCCGCATTTGTCACCTTCTGTTGCATCAAAGACATGTACTGATTTTCCAAAGTTGCCACTGCTTCCCCGGTAGCCTTTGCGGAATGCGCCATCTGCTCCATCTCTTCCTGAGAAACCGTATTGAACTCCGCTTCCGCCTTTGCCGCATCCAAATCACCCTGTAACGTTGCCAGCTCATTCTGCTTTTCTCGCATCTGTGCCTGATAGGAACGGGAACTGGTATAAAACCATCCTGCTGAACCGACAACCAACGCACAAGACAATCCAAGAAGAACCAGTCTGCGGACTTTTCCGTTTTCCGCCATTACTTATCACTCCTTCTGTTACGTAAAATCTACACATTTATGAGACTATTATATCATGAAACAGCTAAAAATGCAAGGTTTTGTCAAGTCCCGTCGTCCAAATCCATACCAGCAACACAATCAATATACTGCGGATTTTCCTCGGGCTGAATATTACGATATACGTAATAACCTTCCCCAACCGACCAACCATCGCCAATCGCTTCACAACCCGGAGACCTCGTATTCAACGAAGCCGATACAGTATTCCCAGTCGCACCCGGATATTTCGCCTGAACAGTTTCATTTCCAACAAACATGACAATATGACCGTTACTGCCGCCACGTCTAGCCGCCGTTGTGATCAAAATATCACCAGGCTGTAATTCATCAAACGTTACATCCGAACCATTCCAACGTCCGACAAACTCCCACTTTTCCGGATGAGACGCCAAATATACATCCTGCGACGACGTACCCTGATATTCAAAATTATCATCAGCTCCAGACCAACGTACCGCACAAGCAACTCCACGGTCACAAGACATATAATACGTATCCCCAGGTGCCAGTACTGCATCATGCACCGCCTGATACAACTCCGTACCGTTATTGCCACGACCTTCGTCTGTCGTTTCATACGCGTACGCAACCGCAGCTTTCGCCAGATTTGAATTATCATAAGACGGCATTGCTTCCGCACACTCATCCTGCGCTTCCGCCACCGATGTATTCAGCGCACCGCCCTGAATAGAATCAGCCAGAGCAATAATCGAAGCAGCATACGCAGTATCACCAGACGTACCGTGCAGTTCATTATACCAATTCCGGGCATTCTGACGACGGATATCTCCATGGGTATCCCCGGAGTTTCCCTCAAAATTAATATTCCACTCCGTAGCAGCTTCTTCCGGAGAAGACGGTCCGCCGGATGCTACCCAAGATTCTACCCAGGTTGCCCGAGAATATCCACCTGTCGTATCAATAATAAATGCCATCTGAAGATCAAAATCCCACCAGTCTTTCGATCCGGCTTCTGCGTAATTCACCAGTGCATTTCCTTCCACACCGGTAAATCCGAACAACCCGATACCTGGAAAGAAATGACCATCTGTCCCCTCATACCACTGAGACGCAATATTATACTCACCTCCGCTATTAGGCGCATAAGCCATCGTACATCCCTGAGACGTTGTCCAAGCATTAATTCCCCAACCGCTGTTAATATAAGCCTGACGAAGTGTTGTCGTACAATATGCGCAAAGATCCGAAGCTGCCGCCGATTTTCTCGGGCCGTTAATATTAAACGGTTCATCATAAATTGCTTCGATCGTTGTTGGATCCATCGAACATTCCTGCTGCATATTTCCTAACATACCAGCACATTGCTCATCCGTCATACCGATTGCTTTTCCAACCGCCCAGGCTTTCTCAGCATATTCCCGCATCAATCCGCTGGTATCACCAATGTCAGAACCAGAGACCTTCATATTCTCCACTTCTTCCACACAATCCTCTTCAATAATACCATCCTGACGAAGAATAAAATCCAACTGAACCGTATCCAAATATGCCAAAAGCCCGGCGCCTCCGCCGAGCGTAACCGTACCGACCAGCAGCACACCAACGGCTGCTTTTGGAATATGTAAAAAATTTCCGACTTTTTCAAACCCGGAACCAACCACTCGACCGACACTTTTCAGACCAAAAAAATTGGACTTCAAATCCGAAAATCCATTCTTTACCGACTGAAACATGCCACCCAACACATTGGAAACCGTACCTCTCACACCGGTACGGCCAGAAGACCGGGGAATAGCATCGCTATCCCCGGTATCCGTTACAATAGGTTCCACCTTCTTGACCACGTTCTGGTCTTCGTTCTGTTTCTTTTTTGCCATATGTATCTCACCTCACGCTTAATATAAGGTCAACAGCGGTACCTCCGTATCTTCTCCCGTATTTACCGAATACGAAGAAGAAACATTCTGTACATCACACTCCAGCTGAAGCAGATTATAAAGATCCTCCGTTTGATATTTCTGCTTCAAATCAAAATATGTCGTCCACGCAGACGTCAGTGCCGTGATATTTTCCTGAATCGTTGCAGTCTGACCACCAGTATTCACTTCGCCTCCAGCTTCTTCCGATCCGGAAGAAAATACACGTCCATCCGTATAATACCAGGTCAACCCATCCAAATTCAATCCCTGACCGGTCTGCTTATCAGACTGTTCCGTAAAATAAGCCATCCAATCCGTCAGCTTGTCCGAACCGGTCAGATCTTCCAGATAACCTTCCCGAATTGAACCATCCTGCCAGCCAAAGGAATAACCACCCGGTACGACATAATTGGTATCCAGATACAAAGATACCATATCGTCCGGATAAATAATCATTTCTTCCATATCCGCCCAGCGATTTTCCTGATTATTCCATTCCAGATGCTTCTGTGACGCATCATCCGGATTGATTGCATAAATTTCATCACCATCCAGTTCTTCTGGAACGTCCGGCGCGGCAATACCCAGCTGTTCCAAACGCTGCGTGTACTCCGTCATCAACAACTGCTGATCCCGCATCTGAATCAGATCGTCTTTCAACACACCACGCAGCGATGCTTCATAAGACCGAACCACCATTTCTTCGTAAGCGTCCGTAACCGTCCACTCCGGATCATCCAAAAACGATACAGTTGTCGCATACGAACCGCCCGGATTAAAATACACTCTCGCCTGATTGTACCGGGCAAACGTCGGATCCTCATACTGCGACTCATCCAACTGTCCGGCGGTATCACCGAAACTATTCAATGACCGGATCGTCAACGATAAAATCTGAGAAGGAAACGACGTTGCCGACTGCAGATACACACCCATATAACCCGTCGAACCAAACATATACAGCATACCATCCGGCTGCGACTCAATCGTCTGCTGCCGTTGCTGCGCGTCACTTCCCGTCAAAAATAACCGATACTCCGACGCTTCGACCGGAATGTTTGCCATACTGTCAAACCGCAGAAGCACCATACACTTTGTATGATCTTCATTCACATACACACCACGTACCGATCCAGCTGTCCCGGTTCGGGAAAATGTAAACGAATTCGTATACACGGCCATTCCACTTAAACTCTGATTGTCAAACTGGATCTTTCGCGCCACAATCGATGCAATCAACACAATCATCGATAAAGCCAACGACAGAAACAAAATTCCAAATCGCTCAATCGCATAATGCTGCCCGAATTTGCGAAAAAATTTCATCGTTTCTTTGCTCCTCTCTGTATAAAAATAAGCACATTTATGAGATTATTATAGCATATTCTTCCAAACGAAACAACAAAAAAAGACACCTGCCGCAATTTTTTACGACAGGTGCCTTATGTACTACGTATACAGAGAAGTCACTCAAAACTGATCCAGTTTCCACCGATCAATGCGGTGCTAGACGGATCACGGAATTCAGCCTCATCCGCGTTACCCTGTCCCAAATCATCGATTGTGGACTGTCCGCCGTTTGCGATTGATACCAACAGATCCCAACCGGAAGCCAACATCAACGCACCACCGACCAAAAGCAATGCAAACGTAATCACCCAGTTTGTCTGACCTTTTCCATGGCTGATCAAGTTCTTTGCAATCTGATACACAGATACAATCACCATAACCAAACCGACAATACCGATAATAACCTTACCGTAATTACCAACGGTCTCCTGTAAAGCGCTCAGTGCATTACCAATTGTCCAGGATGCCAAAATCGGCATATGCATACCCATCATGATCTCCTCCTTTCCTCCTTCTTTGGCTAAAATCATTATAAATCGACAGGAAAAGGTTGTCAATCCCTTTTCCCATACAATTCTGTCACATTTTTGAAAGGAAAAGAGCTGCAGAATAACTTCCGCAGCTCCTGTTTGATCAGATGAAACCGTCATCCGTTTCGTTCCGATAGGAACCCTGTGACTGCGTCGTTGCCCGTCCAAACTGTCCGGGTCCTGCGTTGTTCCGGGAAGATACCTTTCGTACCGAATTTCCGGCATTCCGGCTCTGTTCCGCCATCCGATCCTCCGGACGAACACCAGCACTTCCACCAGCCGCTTCTTCCCGTTCCGAACGTTTCTGCTCCGGACGATACTGTGACCGCTGCGTCATACCAGGTGTTGCAGCACGTCCACCATACGAATTGCCACCAGAACCGCCACGCACCGATACCGGCGAACCCGCAGCAGCGGTCTGACGAACCGTTGTATTCCGATACGAACTGCCAACACCCGGCGCCTGATTCCTTCCGGAACCAGCCATACCAGCCACGGTCTGCTGATTTTCTGACCGGGATGCCTCCGAAGAACCCGTGCCAACCATTCGCATACCTGCAGATCCACTGCCAGCCCCATAAGCTCCACGCATATGTTCCATAGAACCGCCAACCGGTACGCCACGAACCGTATCCGAACGTGACGTTTCCCGATACATGCCAGCTCGTTCCTGACCGGAACGACCGGCCATCGAACCGCCAACGTACCGTGAACCACCAAAGCCATCGCGTCCGGTTGCACCCGTACCGGCACTTCCATCCCGTGCGGATCCCGCTGCACCTACACCGCGAACACCCGATCCATACTGTCCGGCAGCGCCCTGACCATAACCATTGGCACCTGTTGCACCATCCTGTCCAGCAACACCGTGACCGGATGCACCCGCAGCGCCACCAACAGCGACAACACCGCGAACACCAGATTCCGCACCAGCAGCACCATATCCAGCCTGTCCGGCAGCACCATATCCAGCCTGTCCGGCAGCAC